>Ga0209099_1000241_pt1 | contig 64436 bp, 56 predicted proteins | sample AD_JPNHW2_MetaG_FD_184430 | JGI IMG/M metagenome (GOLD analysis project Ga0209099, IMG submission 184430) | Active sludge microbial communities of municipal wastewater-treating anaerobic digesters from Japan - AD_JPNHW2_MetaG (SPAdes) (version 2) | ecosystem: Engineered > Bioreactor > Anaerobic...
AATTGCCTGAACAACAGGATTAGGGGTTCCAAGGTTGGCACCGTAATTTGCCCACAGGAAATATCCGTCAGAAGCAGGATTCCCGTCAAATATTCTTTGCGTAGGATCCATATTTACAGCAGACCCTATAGCTCCCTGGTCGCCGTAATTGTGATGGGTATTCATCCCCTTCACGTTGAGATTGACTTTCAGAGCGTCATTGAAGAAGGTGGGGTTCAGACTGAGTGAACCGGTAATACGCTGCATGTCAGTATTCTTCAGGATTCCATTCTGATCGGTATAGCCTACAGAGAAACGGTAGGGAAGAGTTTTAACCGCTCCCGAAAGACTGAGGTTATGGTCATGCGAAATGGCTGTGCGGAATATCTCCTTCTGCCAGTTCGTATTTTCTAGTCCGAGCAGGTTTAGGTTGTCAATTCCGAAGAAGTCAGACCTCTCCAGAGCAAGCTGCCTGATCTCGTCACCTGAGAACACATCTACGAATGCGATGGCGTTTGCAACCGATACATTGCCGTCATAGGATACTGTCAGCGGGCTGCCTGCCGAGCCTTTCTTGGTTGTGATAAGAATAACACCGTTTGATGCCCTGGACCCGTAGATTGCGGTTGCAGAGGCGTCTTTCAGTACGGTAAAGGTTTCAATGTCATTCGGGTTTACAAATGACAGGATGTTTGAGCTTCCTGCCACATTGTTGTTGTCAATGGGGACACCGTCAATGATTATCAGCGGGTCATTGGAGGCGTTAAGTGACGAACCGCCGCGTACGCGGATGGTTGCACCACTGCCAGGAGCACCGCCGGCTGTGGTGATGACCACACCGGCACTCTTGCCCACAAGCAGATCCTGCGGTGAGGTGATTGCTCCCTTGTTGAAATCCTTCGAGCTTACTGCAGCCACAGAGCCTGTGGCATCACTCTTCTTTACGGTACCGTAGCCGATAACCACCACCTCATCAAGAGCCTGTACATCGGTGCGCATGGCAACGTTGACTACATTGCTCTCACCAACGGGAACCTCCTGCGGCAGGTATCCGATGAATGTGAAGACAAGAATATCCCCGGGCTTCGCCATAAGGGAGTATTCTCCGTTAACGCCGGTAATAGTTCCCGTAAGCGTGCCCTTGACAACGACGTTCACTCCGGGTAACGTCTGTCTGTCGGCTGCGTCGGTAACTGTACCTGACACTCTTACCTGTTGCCCGAAGACAACAAGACTCATCATTATGCCGAAGGTCAGCATGAAGAGCCGTTTTCCAGTTAGTTTCTCCATAAATAGATCAGTTTAATTACTTTTCAGAATTGTTGTTATTGCTAAATTTAATAGTCCAGGTTTGGGACGATAAAAGTCCACCTTTTTTCAGAGTTAACCAACTCTTTTTCAGCTTTTTTCCGCAATCGTTACCGCAAACGTTTGAATTGAGGACGAGGCATATTTTCATGATCCCCCGGATAGCAAATTTTTTATTATATTTAACATCTAATAGCTCCGTCTCATATGAGCAGGGAAAACATCACAATAAAGGACATCGCACGCGAACTCGGAATTTCTCCCTCAACTGTATCAAGGGCCCTGAAAGATCATCCTGACATCAGCCAGGCTACCCGCGATGCCGTCAATGAACTTGCCGAACGCTGGAACTACAGACCCAATCCCATCGCCCTGAGCCTGAAGAGCGGATCCTCAAAAACTATCGGGGTGATCATCCCTGATGTCGTACATTATTTCTTCTCAACAGTCATCAGCGGTATCGAGGATGTGGTCTACCGGCGTGATTACAACATGATTCTCTGCCAGAGCAATGAGATGTGGGAGCATGAGGTTAAGAACATTAAGACTCTTCTTTCCAGCCGCGTTGACGGCATCCTTGCATCTGTTGCCAAGACCACTACAGACTTCAGGCATTACCGGAGCATAACTGAAAAGGATATACCGCTGGTTTTCTTTGACAGGGCCGCTGAAGAGATTGACACCGACAGTGTTGTCATTGATGACGAGACCGGATCATACAAGGCTGTGATCCATCTGCTCCGCACGGGAAAGAAGCGCATCGTTCACCTTGCAGGCCCGCCCCGGCTGGCAATAGCCCGTAACAGGCTCAACGGCTATCTGAAGGCAATGAAGGAGTACCGCCTCACTCCTCAGGATGAAGATATCGTCAAATGCGATGATATCCAAAGCGCCGAGAGGATTATCCCCGCATTACTGACACGCACCCCGAGACCTGATGCATTTTTTGCCGTAAATGACCTGACGGCAGCACAAACTCTCATGATAGTCAAAAGGCACGGACTGAGGATCCCTGAAGATATTTCCGTCGTTGGATTCACCAACAGCCAGATTGCCACCCTGACAGATCCGGGCCTGACATCCGTTGACCAGAAGGGGTTTGAGATGGGACAATTGGCTGCAAGGCTGCTGATTGACCGCATTGAGAACCGCCGCGGTCCTGTTCAGAAAAAGATCATCACCTCAGAACTGGTGATACGGGGTTCTTCATCAACCAGGTAATGCCGTTCAGGTAAAATCGGCAAGCCTCCCCTTTCTTCCCACCCTGATCCCTTTCGGTGTTTCCGTAAGAGTACAGCATTCACAGGCCGGATCATGCTGGAATATCAGCATCCAGTCATTCACCAGGGCCTCCTGAAGTATCTCCTGTTTTTCGGCAATTGTTACGAGGGGAAGGAGATCATAAGCCATGTTCCAAAGTAACGGGATATGCGCAACCGTGGGGATGAGGTCACCGGTGTATACCCATGTCCTGCCGCGATAGTATATTACAGGAATGAGCATTCCCGGAGTATGGCCGTAGCATATCCTCAGTGACACTCCCGGGCACAGTTCGCCGGGCTCCTCAACAATGTTCAGCCTTCCGCCTTCGCCGAATGGCCTGATGTTCTCGGGAAGAAAAGCATCCTCCTCACGGAGGTTTGATTCATTTGCCCATTCCCACTGGGCACGGCTTATGTGCCAGGCGGCATTGGGGAAAAAAGGTACGGTGCCGCCTCCCGGTGCGTTTACAAAACAACCTCCGCAATGGTCGGCATGCAGATGGGTGATTATCACATCCGTGATATCCTCAGGTCTGTAACCGCATTCCGCCAGACCGCCGGCAAGCCCTGATCCGCCATGAAGATAGGCGTGACGGAAGAACTTTTCATCCTGCTTGTCACCCCAACCCGCATCAACGAGAATGACCCTCTTTTCGGCCTCAATGACAAGCGAGGTGAGCGACAACTCAATGGTATTCAACTCGTCTGACTGCATCTGCCGGCTCCAGAGGGCCTTCGGGATCACCCCGAACATCGCCCCGCCATCAACCCGGAAATTTGATATGTTGAAAAGAGATAATTTCATTTTATGGCCCTTTAACGGATGCAAGATAACCAATTTTGGTATTTTTGACTGATGATATAGCAATGCTGAAACAGCAATGAACCCCGACTTCAACACAGTACTTTTTGCGTTCCTGCTTACTCTGTTTGCCGGGCTGTCAACCGGTGTGGGCAGTACGATTGCATTCTTCGCAAAGAAGACCAACACCAGGTTTCTCACTCTTAGCCTGGGCTTCTCAGCCGGTGTGATGATATATGTGGCTTTCGTTGAGATCTTTGTCAAGGGCCGCGAAGTGCTGACCGAAGCAATGGGCATGCGCCAGGGATGGTGGGCAGCCGTAATCGCCTTCTTTGCCGGCATAGCCCTCATAGGCATCATTGACAAACTCATCCCGTCACAGGAGAACCCTCATGAGTTCAAAAAGATCGAAGGAGGCGAGGAGGAACAGAGAAGTGGCAGGCTGCTTCGCATGGGAGCAATGACTGCCATCGCCATTGGGATACACAACTTCCCCGAAGGGCTGGCAACATTCACTGCAGCACTTTCTGACCCTCAGATAGGTATAGCTATTGCCGTAGCTGTGGCAATACACAACATCCCTGAAGGCATAGCCGTCTCAGTGCCGGTATATTATGCCACAGGCAGCAAGAGAAAAGCATTCAGGCTCTCCTTTCTGAGCGGCATTGCCGAACCGGTAGGAGCCCTCGCAGGTTATCTGCTGCTCCTCCCGATCATGACGGACACGCTTATGGGCGTGCTCTTTTCATTCGTTGCCGGAATCATGGTATTTATCTCACTCGACGAATTGCTGCCGGCAGCAGAGAAATACGGCGAGCACCACCTTTCTATATATGGCCTTGTCTCAGGTATGGCCGTGATGGCGCTCAGTCTGTTGCTCTTTAAATAAACAAAATTTTCCCGAATCTGTTAGATAAATATATATTTGCAAGTTCAATACAAACTAAACAAAATTATGATGAAAAGAACACTGACTGTCATACTGGTACTGGCAGCACTGACTTTCGGAGTGCAGGCTCAGAGTTACAAATCAGCCATTGGCCTCAGGGGAGGTGATCCTTCAGGTATTACCTTCAAGACATTCCTCAACAGCACCAACGCACTTGAACTGATTGCAGGAACTGGTTACTGGGGTCATAACTTTGCAGTAACCGGATTCTACCAGTGGCAGAATCCTACTGACTGGACTCCCAATCTCGACTGGTTCATCGGTCCCGGAGCACATGTCGGATTCTGGAATGATTACTGGAAGAATGAATACAGCACCGGTATCCTTCTCGGTGTTGACGGGATAATAGGACTGGAGTACACATTTGATGACATACCGCTGAACCTCGGCTTCGGAGTAGGCCCCTCCATTCAGCTCACCAGCGGACCGGGCTTCTTCTACTGGAACGGCGGATTCTCAGTAAGGTACGTCTTCTGAGAAGGCCCTGCATTGTCATTTCGGAGCGGATCAGAATAAGAAGCATTTTTTCTGCATATTTTTTTGCAGATTAAAAAAAAGATGCGATCTTTGCATCCGCTTTTTTAAGTTCTTTAAGGTCCATTCGTCTAGTGGTTAGGACGTCAGGTTTTCATCCTGGTAACAGGGGTTCGATTCCCCTATGGACTACTAAATTACAATAAACAACAAAAATGGCTAACCATAAGTCAGCACTCAAAGCCGTAAGACAGGCCGAGACAAGGAAGGAAGACAACAAGTACTACGCCCGTACGATGCGTAACTCGCTCAAGAAGATGCGCAGTACCACCGAGAAGACAGAGGCAGAAAAGATGCTTCCCGAACTTAATGCCATGCTTGACAAGCTGGCAAAGAAAAACGTCATCCATAAGAACAAGGCTTCCAACCTCAAGTCTTCAATAACGAAACACGCTCAGAGCCTGAAATAGGGTTCTACTCCAAATATTTCACAGCCGTCATTTCCTTGTGACGGCTGTTTTTTTTATATTGCAGCCGGGATAAATTGTTTTGCTGCATGTCAATGAAGATCACAGACTGGGCTGTCGAGGACAGGCCCCGTGAACGGCTCTGGAACAAGGGCCCCTCAAGCCTCAGCGATGCTGAGCTGTTAGCCATTCTCATAGGATCAGGTACCAGGAATAACTCAGCCCTGGACCTGGCACGCGAACTGCTGGCCATGGCCGGTAACTCACTCGGCCAGCTGGGAAGACTCAGCGCCGGCGAGATACGGAAAATCAAAGGGATGGGTGAAGCTAAAGCGGTCACCATCGCTGCAGCCCTCGAACTGGGCCGACGACGAAAAATGGCTGAAGCCGCTGATAATCCGCAGATACGCTCATCAGCCGACGTGTTCAGCATTATCAGCCCCCTGATGGAAGACCTCTCTCATGAGGAGTTCTGGATCCTCTTTCTCAACAGGGCAAACCGGGTGACAGGCAGGATGAAAATCAGCCAGGGAGGCGTAAGCGGTACAGTCACCGACGTACGCATTGTCATGAAAAAAGCGATCGAGACACTCGCATCCGGGCTCGTCATCTGCCATAACCACCCTTCGGGGAACACCAGCCCAAGCGACTCTGACATCCGCATCACCCAGAAGATTAAGGAGGCAGGTGCGCTGATGGATATCCAGCTGCTTGACCACCTTATCGTGGCCGGGAAGGATTATTACAGTTTTGCTGACAACGGGGCAATGTGAAACCGGCCGGCATCCGGCTGGTTCATAACAGCACCAGGTTGGCAACCGGCCTGATTCATCCCTGGTGACGGCTGATTCCGCGGCCTTCTTTATAACTGACGGGCAGCCAGCCTGACATCGGAATTGTCTGCACAGAGCTGCAGCATCTCAGCCACCGTCAGCCCTATGACCGGATGAACAGCTGCAGGGGCCACCTCCGAGAGCGGTTCCAGGACGAACCTCCTGTCAGCTATCTTCGGATGAGGAACCTCAAGCCCGGGAATGGAAATGACCCTTTCCTCCCATAAGAGAATGTCAAGGTCAATGATACGCGACTCATATTTACCTCCGCCGCTGCGCTTCCGCCCCATGCGCCCCTCGATTGACCTGAAAAGCTGCATGAGCTGTGCCGGCCTGCGGCTGGTCTTTATCACAGCAACCATGTTCAGAAACTTTTCATCGGCATCAAAACCCCATGGCTCGGTCTCCCAGACAGAGGAGAGCGCAGTGATCTCTCCCGCCTCCTCCCCGAGCAGCTCCAGCGCCCGCTGAAGGGCTGCATACCTGTCTCCCAGGTTGCTTCCGAGGCCCGCGATGACCTCTGAACAGGCTGATAATTTCATGACTTGTAGTTCAGGCCTTTAAAGATGCCTGTTTTTTTTATAATTTGGTCAATTAATTCAATAGTACAGAGATGAAAACCTTCCTTAAAATGGTCCTGGCTGTTATAGCAGGAATAATTATCACCAGCATCCTCTTTTTTGTGGTCATGCTCTCGGTCTTCTCCGGGATGGCAGCGGCAGGAAAGAAATCGGTGGTAATCCCCGAAAAATCAGTGCTCGTAATAAAGACCGGAGCTATGATCCCTGACCGCTCACAGAGCAATCCGCTGGCAATGCTTGACCCGGTGACAATGTCCTTTACACAGACCCCGGGCCTCAACGAGTTGCTCAGTAACCTGAAGAAGGCAGCTGAAGATGAGAAGGTGAGCGGCATTCTGATCGAGAACGGAACCATGCCCTCGGGATGGGCAACAGCTGACGAGCTGCGCAGCGCACTGCTTGAATTTAAAAAGAGCGGGAAATTTATCTATTCCTATTCAGATTATTTGCTGATGCAGGAGAGCTATTTCATCTCAACAGCTGCAGACGCCATCTGGATCAACCCCACCTCAATGTTCGACTTCAAGGGGCTGGCCGCCGAAGTCACCTTTTATAAGGATGCCCTGGAAAAGCTGGGCGTTGATGTCCAGGTAATAAGACACGGCAAATTCAAGGGGGCCGTGGAACCTTATATGCTCGACAGGCTGAGCGACGAGAACCGCCTCCAGATATCCGGGTACATGGGCTCGATATGGGAACATGTGGTGAAGTCGGTTTCTGAGTCCCGCGGCGTACCCGCCGAAAAGATAATGAGCCTCGCCGATTCACTTGCGGGATATGACGCTGCACTTATGACCGCCGCCGGGCTGATTGACGGCACCATTTATCGTGATCAGCTCGAAGACAGTATCAGGACTGCAGCAGGGATTGACAGTGGCAAGAAGATAAATTATGTCTCAATGTCAAAGTATTCAAACGTTACCGTGAAGCACAGCACCGTAACAGGGAAAGACAAGATAGCGGTTCTCTTCGCCGAGGGCAGCATAGTCATGGGTGAAGGCGATGATACAAACATCGGCGGCAACAGGTATGCGGAGGAGCTTCGCAAGCTCCGGCTAGACTCCACTGTAAAGGCAATCGTCTTCCGGGTCAATTCGCGCGGCGGCAATGCCATAGCCTCCGACCAGATATGGCGTGAAGTGGAGCTGACTGACAAAGTCAAGCCTGTTGTGGTCTCCATGGGCAACTATGCCGCCAGCGGAGGTTACTATATCGCTGCCGCCGGGCGGAAGATAATTGCATCACCCGTTACCATAACCGGATCGATAGGCGTCTTCGGCCTTATCCCCAACGCACAGACACTCCTTGACAAGAAGCTGGGAATAAGCTCCGATGTGGTGCGCACAAACGCACACTCTGACTCACCTTCGCTGACCCGTCCGCTCAGTGCCTTTGAAAAGGATGCCCTTCAGGACAATGTGGAACGGACATACAACACCTTCACCGGTGTGGTTGCCGCAGGCCGCGAGATGAGCCAGCCTGCAGTTGACAGCATAGGACAGGGCCACGTCTGGAGCGGCGCCGACGCAATTCCCATCGGCCTTGTCGACTCGTTCGGCGGGCTCAGGGACGCAATCAGTGAAGCTGCCACCCTTGCCGGGCTGGAGGAATACAGAACTATAGAAAAGCCGGAGAGCGCAGACCTTTATACAAAGCTGCTGAAGGAACTTGCCGGCGGTATCAGGGCGAAGGCCATCCGCCAGGAACTGGGAGAAGTCTCAAGGTATTACTTCGACCTGAAGGACATCATCTCCTCCGGAGGAATACAGGCTGCAATGCCATACTACCTGGAAATCCGCTAGGATGATAATGCCGGGGAAGCTTTTCCTGTGGGCCGTTTCAAAGATCTACGGCATGGCCGTGGCAGTGAGGAACAGGCTCTATGACCTCGGTATCTTCCGGAGCCATTCATTCAGCGTTCCGGTTATCTGCGTGGGGAATATCACAGCCGGGGGTACGGGCAAGACACCACATGTGATTTACCTGGCTGAAAAACTTTCATCACCGGGCTCTGTGGCCGTGCTCAGCCGCGGGTACCTGCGCAGGAGCCGCGGATTCATGAGGGTCACCGCTGACAGTACCACCGCCGCCTCAGGAGACGAGCCGCTGCTGATGGCACGGAGCCTTCCTCAGGCACAGGTCTTCGTTGACCGCGACAGGGTAAACGGCATCAGGGAAATCATGCTGACAGACCCCGGTACCAGGGTTGTGATCCTTGATGACGGCTTTCAGCACAGGGCAGTCAGAGCCGGAATGAATATCATACTTACCGACTTCAACAGGCTGATGACACGTGACCGTCTGCTGCCCCTGGGGATGCTGCGCGAGCATATAAAAGCCGTCAGAAGGGCCGATGCGGTAATTGTGACCAAAACTCCTGAAGTGACCTCACCATCTGTCAGGGAGGAGATCAGGAGAGAGCTGATTGCAGCAGGTCCATGCGAGACCATTTTCTTTACCTCCCTCGCTTACGGGCGGCCCCTTCACCTTTACAGCGAAAACGCAGGCGCGATCCGGCGAACCACATCCGTGCTCCTTGTGACAGGAATAGCCAACCCGGCACCACTGGAAGAATACCTCGGGAGCATCGCAGGTCACGTTAACCATCTTGCCTTCCCCGATCACCACGCTTACAACACCGCAGATATCGGCAGAATAACCTCTGCCTTCAATGCAATGAGCGGGCCAGACAAAATAATCGTAACCACTGCCAAGGATGGCGTCAGGTTAAAAGAAATCACTAATATTGCAGACCATGTCAGGCAGGCGTTACATTACCTGCCCGTCAGGGTGCAATTCATTGAAGATGAAGAACTATTTCTAAATAAAGTTTACTCATATGCTGGAAAAGATTATCAAAACCGCTGAATTCCTGGCTTCAAAAGGGATTAAGGATCCTGATGCCGGCATTGTTTTAGGAACAGGACTGGGCGGTCTGACGGCAGAGATTGACATCCAGGTTGAAATCCCCTACAAGGATATTCCCGATTTTCCCGTTTCAACGGTTCAGGGCCATGCCGGCAAGCTCATCTATGGCGATTTCGGTGGCAAGAAGGTGGTTGCCATGAAGGGACGCTTTCATTATTACGAGGGATACGGCTCCGAACAGGTTACATTCCCCATCAGGGTCATGAAGGAACTGGGCATCAGGGCGCTGTTCCTCTCCAATGCAGCAGGTGGAGTCAACCCGAACTTCAGGATTGGCGATATCATGATAATAGACGATCATATATGCCTTGTTGACAATCCGTTGATCGGCCCCAATGATGACCGCATCGGTCCCCGCTTCCCGGATATGAGTGAACCCTATGACAAAAAGCTCATTGAGAAGGCAAAGGCGATTGCCACAGGACTGAATATACCTGTCACCAGTGGAGTATATCTCTCGACCACAGGCCCGACTTTTGAGACTCCTGCCGAATACAGGTTCTTCCGGATCATCGGGGCAGACGCAGTTGGTATGTCAACAGTGCCGGAGGTTATCACTGCCAGGCATATGAGCATCCCGGTGTTTGCCGTCAGCATAATCACAGACCTGGGCGTTGAAGGGAAGATCGAGTACACCACTCATGAATCGGTCCAGGCAGCGGCAGAACACAGCGAAGAGAAGATGACAAGGATCATGAAAGAGCTCATCGCAGCTCTCTGATCTGCAAATATGTCATTGATTGTATTACTGTTACCTGTAAAGCAGGGCACATACCTTTTTCCACCTGCGCGATGAGCCGGCAGTATTGAATGACTCAGCAATTATCATGTATAATCCTGCCGGCAGCCTGGCACCGCTGTCCGACACCCCGTCCCAGACGAACTGTGCTCCTGCATCAGCAGTGACCTTCTCAGCCAGCCGCCTTACCGGATAACCCCGGTCAGTGAATACCGTCACAGTAATGACATTCCCCTCCCCTCCCGGGAAAACACCCACCGAGATCACATCCTCAAATCCGTCGCCGTCAGGCGAAATCCTGCCTGTAGAGAGGGAGAGACCGCCTGATTCACCTGTATCTCCGGTTAAAACTGAATTTGGCGCTCCCGGAGTGCCGAAACCACATACGCCGGAGGCTGAATGCCAGCCGGACGCAACATCAGATGGCATGCCGGGTGAGACTTTCTCTAGCGCCACCCCTTCGGTTCCTGAAAGAAAGATCATATGCATGCCGGGACTGAAGTCGACCCGGTCGATGACGTTGAGGCTCCTGTCATAGAGCACCAGGGTGCCGCCGTCATCAGGCAGCGCAGGCAGCCGATCAGCCCGGAACACTGACTTTTCATCGGCACAGGGGTAGACCGAAGCGAAATCCTCCCTACCTGTAGTGAGAGCCACAAAAGCTCCGGGAAGAAGCTGACGATGCAGGCCGGTAATGGCCGTTGCCGCCCCCTTGCTGCTTCCGGCAAGCAACAGGGCGGACAGGTCAAATATCTTCCCCGAATTGTTGAACAGCTCCATGTATTCACTGCATCCGGGGGAAGGGTCAGGCATTAGCTCATTGAACATGATCTCACCCGGCGCAGGACCAGAAGGAAGACCTGTTCTGATATCGCCTGTACAGGGCTGATTCCCGGCAAAGTCGGTCAGCCCCGGGGGGATCTGCAGGGTCAGAACAGTACCCGGGTCAATCTCCCCTGCCAGGGTCACAAGAAGGGTGCGGTCAGCGGGATCGCCTGATAATGCAGGCATGGTCTCAATGCCGTCGGCCAGCCATGGCCCGGATTCCTCCAGGATAATTGTTTCGTCAAAAAGCACTGCCACCACCCCGGGCGTTTGAGGCCAGGCAGCGATTACCGAAGGGCATCTCGTGTCTGCAACTGCCGTGACGGTTGAATTTACCCTTCCCGGTGTGCCTCCTGATGGATCCGTCGAGGGACTCCAGGCATCAGGCTCGTGGAACGGATTGTCAGTGTCGGTGAGCTCTGCTGACCAGCCTCCGCCTGAGCGGGGTCCGTCACCCAGGAACTCCGGGCTGTAGCTGACCGAATGTACCAGGGAGCCGCCAGGGGTACGCAGGGCTATCAGCTCCCCGGCGTCATTCAGCGAAGGGAACGATTTCACAGCCATGACCCTTCCAAACGGAAGAAGGTCAGCCCTGCTTCCGGTGGAACACAGTATGATCAGCTCTCCGGGAGCGGCCACACCTTCAGGAAGATACGCAGTGTCATTCCCTGCGATGAGCATGATCCCCTTAAGTTCGAGGGTATCCCTGCTCAGGCTGAATATCTCGAGATACTCGCGTTCAGGCAGGCCTCGTGACGGGGTGGGATCGGCCATTATCTCGGAAATGACAATGCCGCCTGTGACCGGGAAAGGAAAGGCAGCACTGCCGGTCTGTGCCGTAACAGACAGATACAATGGCAATAGCGGCAACAGTATAATCTTTTTCATGCAGCGGGACTAAAAAACGATTAAATTTGTCGCACTTTTCTCTTTATAAAGTTCGTACAATTTTTTTAAAAACGAAAGAAATGAAAGTAGCAGTTGTCGGTGCAACCGGGATGGTTGGCAGAATGATGCTGAAAGTTCTCGAAGAGAGACAATTTCCGGTTGACAGGCTTTTTCCGGCAGCATCGGAGCGTTCAGCCGGCAAGGAGGTGATATTCAGGGGCAAACCGGCAAAGGTGGTTAGCGTGATGGAAGCCGTTGAGGCTGTTCCTGACGTGGCGCTGTTCTCCGCCGGTGCATCGGTTTCAAAGGAGTGGGCTCCTGTCTTCGCCGAAAATGGCACCACGGTAATTGACAACTCTTCCGCATGGAGAATGGAGAAGGGTATACCGCTGGTGGTACCCGAAATAAACGCTGCTGCAATCACTTCAGCAACCCGCATTATTGCCAATCCCAATTGCTCTACCATACAGATGCTGATGGCCATCGCTCCCCTTCACAGGGAGTACGGCATAAGGCGGCTTGTGATCTCAACCTACCAGTCAGTGACCGGCACCGGCATCAGGGCCAAGACACAGCTTGAAAACGAGAGACGCGGGCTGAGCGGTGAAATGGCATATCCCTACCCCATCGACCTTAACTGTATACCACAGTGCGACGTCTTCCTTGACAACGGCTACACGAAGGAGGAGATGAAGCTGGTGAACGAAACACGCAAGATACTGAACGATGAAGAGATACGGGTCACCGCCACGGCCGTAAGAGTCCCGGTGACGGGAGGGCATTCAGAGTCTGTAAACATTGAGTTTGCCCGCGAATTCGACCTTGACAGGGTGAGAGCGCTGCTTGCCTCAACCCCCGGTGTGGTGCTGTATGATGATCCCTCACAGAACAAGTACCCCATGCCGCTCACGGCTCATGACCATGACGAGGTGTTTGTGGGACGCATCAGGCGCGATTTCTCGCAGGAGAAGACCCTCAACATGTGGGTTGTGGCTGATAACATACGCAAGGGCGCTGCAACCAACGCGGTTCAGATAGCTGAATACATGATGTCTGCGAACCTGATTAAATGACAGGCTCCTCAGACTCAAACAGGAAATCATTGTAGGGGTAACGCTTTACGTGAATCTTTTTTACCTCCGCGTACAGCATCCGCCTCAGCTCATCAAGATTATCACGCTTTTTGGCTGAGATGAATACTGTCTGCTGGTCAGCAGCACCCGCCATCCATGTCTTCTTCAGGTCTTCGAGCGACAGGTTCTCGCGCTTCAACGGGGTAAGATCATCTTCATCCTTCCGGGTGAAAGTGAACAGGTCTGTCTTGTTGAAGACAAGAATAGTCGGCTTGTTGAGCGACCCCAGTTCCCGGAGGGTGGCATTCACCACAGCCAACTGCTCTTCGAAACCGGGATGAGAAATATCAGTGACATGAAGCAGCAGGTCGGCCTCCCTGACCTCGTCGAGGGTTGACTTGAACGACTCCACCAGGTCATGCGGCAGCTTACGGATGAAACCCACCGTGTCAGAAAGCAGGAATGGCAGGTTGCCCAGCACCACCTTCCTCACTGTGGTGTCAAGAGTGGCAAAGAGCTTGTTTTCCGCAAACAGGTCAGTCTTGCTGATCTGGTTCATCAGGGTCGATTTCCCGACGTTGGTATAACCGACAAGGGCAACCCTGACCATTTTTTCCCTCCCCTTGCGGCGGGTGTTCATCTGGGTGTCGATCTTCTTGAGCTGCTCCTTGAGCTTCGTGATCTTGTCACGGATGATACGGCGGTCGGTCTCAATCTCAGTCTCACCCGGTCCTCGCAATCCGATACCTCCCCGCTGCCGTTCGAGGTGAGTCCACATGCCGGTGAGTCTCGGGAGAAGGTACTGGTACTGAGCCAGCTCCACCTGGGTTCGGGCATGCGAGGTACGGGCCCTTCCCGCAAAAATGTCAAGTATGAGGTTGGTGCGGTCGATGATGCGGCAGTTGAGATCCTTTTCAATATTGCGTATCTGGCTTGGGGTGAGCTCATCGTCAAAGATTGCGAGTGTGATCTCACCGGCAGCAATAAAGGCAGCTATCTCCTCTATCTTCCCCTTGTTGACAAAGGTTCTTGGATTGGGATGTTCAACGCGCTGCAGGAACTTCCTGACCGGCACGGCTCCGGCCGTCTCTGCCAGGAACGCAAGCTCGTCAAGGTAATCGCGGGCGCTGGCCTCGCTGATCTCCGGGGTGATGACCCCTATCAATACCGCTCTTTCTATTTTTCAGAAGGTTATTCAGTTAGTATTATTCCCTGCTCTTCCGGCTTATGCAGCCGGTAAGAGCTCCCCTGACTCAGTAGCCTTAGGGCGGCTGTCATACCGTAACAAAAGTGACGGAAAGAAACCGCCCCGGTCTTTCAGGGCCGGGGCGTCAAAAATAATACAATCTAGTTAATATACCTCCTGTTGGCCTCCATGAAGCCCCTGATGGCAGTCTTAAGATTTTCGCTGCACATAATGACCATGTCTATATCCAGAGGGAACTGAACCGGCTGTGACTGCAGCATTTTCTTCTGCTCCGCTGACAGTGCATTTACGTCGCCTATTGCCCTGGCTGAGATATGTTCAAAATCTGACCTTGCTCCGATAGGCTCCTTTTTAATGGTACGCTCGGGATAGAGAGAAAGCATCTCAACATCGCCCTGTATGACACATTCCTTGACCTGTACCGTCTGGATGAGGGCGCACTGAAGCTCCCTGAACTTCTTTACCTTGATGTCATTGCCAAGCGAATCCTTCATCACGTTGCCCCTGGTGTCCTTGACATAGTCAAAGCCGTCCTCAACCGTTGCCTTCATAAGGGTATCGCGCTGGAACTGCCTGTCGGGACTGACAGCTATGGTGCGAAGGTTGATATTGATCTGGTAATCGATCTGGGTATCATTGTTCGGTATGGTGGTGTAGTATTCCACCCATTCGCTGTTTAGCCGTGGCAGGTCGAGGGCCAGCAGTTCCTTCTCGAACTCCTCGGGAAATTTAATGACAGAATAGTTTTTGACTGTTACCCAGGCCCGGCTGATGCCGAGGTAATGTGATTCCTGCATCATCTGGTCAATATTCGGGTAATCACCCACATATTCCCTGGCGCGGGCAAATTCGGCGTATGCCTGGCGGTATGAGTCCTTGGTGTTGTTTTTCATCAGTTCCTGGCCGTGAGCGTAGTAGAAGTCCGCTGCCTTCTTCTTTGCGATGACCATCTCCTGCATGTAATCAACGTAAGGCCATTCGATGCTTCTCCCCTGGTACCTGATAGGGGTTACGGTACGAACAGCTGCCTGGCGGTCGCTCATCTTTTTATAGATCACATAGATCTCATCCCAGGCGTTGGCTCTGCCTTCGATCTTCAGGAAACGAATCCGTTCGTTGTCCTGTTCGAGGGCGATGTTCATTGCCCGTTCGAGGGTTTCGATGTCCTTCTCGCTGTCGGGCTTTTTTCTGAGTTCAGCCACGGCTTTGTTAATAGCCGCGTCATAGTTGCCGGTTTCAAGCTGTTTTTTTGACGATCCGCAGCCTGACATGAGCATGGCTGCAACAAATAAGATTCCGATGGTCCGTTTCATAACAATGGATTTAAAAAACCCCGCTGTTCTTATTGAAGGCGGGGTTTATATTTAACGCTGGTTACGTCAGATTATTGCAGCTGGAATATGATGGGGATTGAATATCTCACCCTCACCGGCCGGCCGCGCTGCATGCCGGGTTCCCATTTGGGTGATGCCATCACTGCTTCCTTGGCGGCTTCGTCAAGGAGCTGGTCGACGCTGCGGGAGATTGTAACGTTGCTGACGTTGCCGTTTGTCTCAACCACGAAGGTGATGAATACTCTTCCCTGGATTCCGTTTTCGGCTGCCAGTTCGGGGTAGCGGACCCGTTTCTGGACCCATTCGCGGAACTTGTTAATGTCACCGCCCTTGAATTTGGGCATATCTTCAACGATGACGAATATTTCCTCTTCCACCTCTTCCTCCTCTGCCTGGAGGACAGGGGCGTAAATTTCAACCACTTTGTCTTCGGATGTTTCATCATCCTCGAATTTCACCTCATTGTCAATGACCACGTCGTCTTCGACGATTTCGAAGAGGTCAGTGACAGTCACTTCAGGCGGGGGCATCTCTTCGGGGGGAGTTTCTTCCGTTACGGGGATCTGTTCCTCCTCGATTGCCTCCTCGGTCATTCCGGCGAAGGCCGAATCTTTTTTCTGGCCGCTGGTCCATTCCATTGCACCGAGGCAGACAAGAAGGGCAACTATAAGGCCTACCTGGATGAACATGGATTTCTTGTTCTCGAGGTTTGCCTTTTCTGATTTCTTCGGTTCCATTGTAATGTTGTTATAGGCAGTTCAAAGTTACAAAATTGTTTGTGATCTCCGACTGTGGGTTATGAAGTGATTTCGAAAAAATTTCTATATTTGCACCGCTCCGGGCGTTTGGAGTTTTTTGTCCGGCACCGGGGTTGTTCATTTAAGCATGGGGATATAGCTCAGTTGGCTAGAGCGTGTGACTGGCAGTCACAAGGTCAGGGGTTCGATTCCCCTTATCTCCACAAATTCAATTAGTTACAAAATTGGAGTCCTGTAAATCAAGTGTTTGCAGGATTCTTTCTTTCATCCATTCCCCGCATCTACACCGCAATATACCTACCTGTGCGGCTTATTCGGTGGCAATTTTCAAATCTTGTTTTTGTCCACCGAATAAGCTGTAATGTACTGGTATTCTATGGCTTACAATTCAGGAATTTGTAAGTATCAACCAGTAATATCAGTATCACCGGAAGAAGAACCTTTTCCTTAATGTTCTTTATCAGAAGAACGAAGTTGCACAAGAACTTCGAAGCACCGGTAATGTTGAGAATTACAGTGAACGGTGACAGGACATAACCAGTAAAGAGCAAATCAGAATGACCTTGACTTTATAGCAGGCAGGAAATATTTTTGACTGGCAATATGATGATTATTTCATTTTAGGATTGCAACATGACCATCCCCGGACATACAGACAGGTCCGGGGATTTTTATTTCATTTTGGTCCTTTGCGAACAATCTTTGGGACGCATAGAAAAGTCTGTCACAAAATATAAGCAGAACTTTTCTGAAAGATTTCGTATTAACCAAAACTGTTCAGCTATGAAAGCAAAAACATTGATCATTGTATACCTCTTATTAGGCTTTGGCATAAACCAACCTCTTGCCCAAAATGACAAGAATGGGAACGGAACTTCTACTAATGATTATGTTTGGGATGGATATTATATTCCGGTCTATACATCAATCGGGGAACAAATCGATTGGCTGGTTGGATTAGTAACCTACCACTCATTGTACCACTATAAAGACGGCATTCCGGTTTGGAAAAAAGAGTCTTTCAAGGGGAAGTTGAAAGTGTAGGATTAGATTGGGAAAGTGGAACTGGTGAGGTTTTTTTATATCGGACTGCATTTCGATCCCGCTTACATCTGTACCTTATGTCGGGGTAGGTCATATCAATGCAAAAGGAAACATGGTAACCCACTACATCATTTTTTATGAATATGTTTATGATCCAGTAACCTGGGATGAAGCCTTTTCACTTGTCAAGGCTGTCTCCCCTGGGAATAATTAGAAAAATGCTACGATACAAGAAATTCAGCCCTCGGATACTGGTGGCTTTTTCTTTTATTCTTTGGAAAACACTTATGTTCTCAATTAAAACTATTCTCTACTGCCTTTGCTCGTAGATGACTTTGTTCTTATCGAAGGAAATTAGACTATGGAAATGAACAGCCGGTATAAGTTCTACTAATCGGAAATTTCAAATAAGGCGAGCAGCTGTATCCTAAATAATACATTATCATTGATATTAGGTGTATTTGGCTTATCTTTGGTAAGCATATAAATAAGTTACGCTGCATGAACAAATATTCTGCACGAAATTTGTAATTACGTATCTAAGTACGTATATTTGTACTCTAACAAGATCTTAATAATTCAAGTATGATTGCAGCAAACTATTCAGAATTCAGAAAAGAGCTTAAGGACTACCTTGACAGTGTGGAACTTAACAATGAAACCCTGATAATCAAACGTGGTTCAGGAAAAGGTGCTGTATTGATCTCCCTGGAGGAGTATAATTCTATTATGGAAACATTACACCTGCTGAGTTCAAAAAAGAACGCTCAAAGACTCTACGAATCAATTGAACAGATGCAATCTGGAAAAACTTTCCAAGGCAATCTCATTGAAGAATGAAGAGGATTACCTTTTCCAAAAATGCCTGGGAAGATTATCTGTCCTGGCAAGCAGAGGATAGAAAGATTCTGAAGAAAATTAACACTTTAATAAAAGACATTCAATCAACACCTCATTCTGGAATTGGCAAACCTGAACCTTTAAAATATGATCTGGCAGGGTTATGGTCAAGACGTATCGACCATGAACATAGATTAGTTTATCAGGTAAATGAAAATGAATTACTTATCTATAGCTGCCGATATCACTACGATAAGTAACAATCACGCAGCATAACAGGTCGGTATATGTCATTGGCTTCGTCTGGTTTTTGCGCGCCGGTCCACCAGACTGGCACACCAAACCAGGAGGTTTCATCACCCGGAAGTCAAGGTGTGGGCGGGCTTGTTGGTGAGTTTATAATAGGGGAAATTGAGTATAGTTACTTTGATAAGGAAACCACCGGACAACACATATTACCAGGAGCCGACATTAATTGATTGATCTATAGGCAAATATAAAATGTGTAAATTGCCGGCACAATGTGGTCAGATTGTCCGGCGTATGTACTATGACTGGAGAAACGGAGAGACACTTCATTTTCCCGAAATCACTGTATTTCTTTCCCCTGTTTACAGGATGGGAATTTGTCATCATGAAGGAATTTCCTTCCTTTTCAAGGAATGCAACTTTTCAGGCGATAATTGCAGTGGCTCATGGCCGACTTTTCTCGAATGAAAGTAGGTCACCCCGTTCTGCTCTGTCATTATTACAACCTCAAAGCCAAATTCATTCAGGAGATTGGTAACGGTTTTCCTTGAAAGAGATCTGTCGGTCTTTGCATCAATGAAATTATATATCCTGTTGACAAAAGGTATCCTTGACTCTATTCCAGTTTCATAGAATTCTGGTAATTCTGAGGGATCTTCAGTAAGGCGTCTGTATTTAAATGAAAAAGGATTGTAGATTTTGTTGTCAATAAAACACCCGACGAAATTGGCCTGGTAATGCAACAACTCCGATAGTTTACGTACAAAGCCCCTCAGCTCCCTGACCTGATTAAGTTTCATCAGGTTAACAATCGTTTTCACCCTCTTCAGCTCTTCAAAATCGTAGAAATAATGATTCTTGTGAGGGAGGACAAGCAAGCCTGATTCAATCACAAGACCTACACTCGAAAGGTAGTTTATAAAGTCCTCCGGCATCCTGTCAGATATCTTACCAACGGATACGTTAAGATTCATATAATCAGATGAATGAGTCTTTTGAAATATTTTCTGGTCAGGCTGGTTCACCGGTTTAACATTATTACCGATGTAATAAAGGAACCTGCAGATGAAGATCTAATGAATTTACATGCACAGTGAGGTACTGTTTTTCGCATTTTGGAACAAAGAGAACAATCTTTGAGACGAATAGCAAAGCAGGTTCCGGCTGAATAGCCGAGCTTTAACATAACTGCCGTGGGGTTCAGGATAAAAAAACTTACCACACGGGAAAAAACGAACAGGATGAACAAAATACTGTTGGGCGCAATCCTTACCGCAATAGTCCATTGTGGATGCAGCCATTATTACTATGTCGCAAATGTCCAGAATGTCCCCCTGTTCCAGGAAAAGGAGGATCTGCACATTTCAGCGTTTTTGGGAGCAGGTGATGAGTCATTTTCCATCGAGGCGCAAACTGCTTATCCGGCCGGGAAGAAAATCGGGCTGATGGCAGATTTTATGACAGCCTGGGGAGGAAAAGCATCAGACAACGACTTCGGGAGAGGAATCTATCTTGACGGAGCCATAGGATATTTTACACCTCTGGGTCAAGCATTTGTTTTCGAGGTGTACGGGGGTGCCGGCATCAGCTCGCACCTGCCGCCTTTCCTACTATCGCGTAATCAATAATATGGGCATTGAAGAACTTGACCACATTAATGATAAAGCCCATTATCTGTTTGAGCCGGCAGTGACTTTCCGCGTGGGATGGGAAAACATCAAGCTGCAGGCTCAGTTATCCCGTTCCCTGTACCTGGGTGATCACAGTTACTTTTCCTTCGAAGAGATTCATCTATCCGGGGGAGTGGTTTTCAATATCCCGGCTGAAAAAAGGGATTAATACTGTAAGACAAACAAGCGGCAGACTGAAAAATATGTTTTTCTGAGCCAGCTTCAGGATAATCATGTATCACCATTCTTTTATGCTGTGGAACGGGTATTCTACTTCCCTTATCCAGTTTGAGTTCAAACACTGCCCGTATGTGTTACACGCGTGTATTCAGTCTTTAGCCGGAAAATATATTTGACTTCCGCTCCGCGGCGATATAACTTTGATTTCCTTAAAACCCCGATATGGATAAGAGAACTGTCAACCGGAGGATATTCCTGTCGAAATCAACAGCCTGTATGGCAGGAGTAGGCATAGCAGGCTCTGGTGCGATGTTCGGCCGGGAGATTTCACCCCGGGAACAACTGCAACCGGAAATAAGGGAATACAGGACTCTGGGGAGAACCGGATTCAAAGTGTCAGACATCGGGTGCGGCTTCCCTGGCACGGCAAGTGAAAGTGTCCTGAAAGCGGCTGTTGCCGGTGGAATTAATTTCATTGATTCAATTGAGGGGCATGGAGGAGGAAACAGTGAAGTCACCATAGGGCGGGCAATAAAAACCTGTCCCAGGGAATCACTCTTTATAAATTCAAAGATTGCCGTTACCGAAAAGGATACACGAGAGACTCTTGTCTCAAGGGTAAAGAAGACACTGGAAAGACTTGACACTCCCTATATTGACGGATTGATGCTCTGGTCTGCAAACACTGTAATCGCAACAGAGAACAAAGTATTCCATAGTGCTGTAAGGCAAATGAAGAAGGAGGGCATTGTGAGATTCAGCGGCGTTTCGTGCCACGGGTCAAGTTTTACAGGAGAACCGCCGGAGACAATGGATAAGGTTATATGCGCAGCCGTTGACAGCGGGCGCTTTGACCTTGTAATGTTCGTTTATAACTATGTCCAGCAGGAGATGGGTGATAAAATCCTGGAACAATGCCAGAAAAAGAACGTCGGAACAACACTTATGAAAACCGATCCCTTCGGTGGAGCTTACAATATTGTGACGAACATGGTCACAAACTACCAGAAGGAAAATAAGGAGATCCCCCCGAATATTCAGAACGTTTACTCCAAGATAATGAAGAGCCAGGAACAGGCGATGCCGTTTCTGATACAACATGGTCTTTCAGATATAAACGCCAGGAAAGAGGCGGCAATAAGTTTCGTCCTGAACCATCCGGCAGTGAGTACTGTCCTGATCTCTTTCTCAAACTTCACTGAAGTAGCTGATTATATAAATTTGTCAGGATCGCGACTGACTGAGAAAAGCCAGTCGATGGTTGATTCAATGCGTGATATATACGGACCCTTTTATTGCCGTCACGCATGCGGCATCTGTGAGAGCAGCTGCCCCGCCGGTGTTCCGGTCAATACAATTATGCGGTTCAACCACTATTTTATGGCACAGTCACGTGAAAAATTTGCCATCAGCCAATACCTGGGGCTCGGAAGGCCTGATGCCGGAAACTGCAGGAATTGTAAAGGATTTTGTGAAGCTGCATGCCCCTATGGAGTGCCCATACATTCCCTTCTTGAGGATGCACACAAAAACCTGAGCATTGCCGGTGAGTACATCTGATTCACCGGTTGATCTGTTCATTTAAGTTTAACAAAGTGATCCATAATGCCCAGGAAAAGATGTTCCTCACCCGGTAAGCTTAACTCATATGTTGAACACAGGAAATAGTCTTTCCTGACGGTTCCCAGTCCGGCCAGGGAGGCGGCAGGTCCGGAAAGCAGCCTAGCAAGGTCACCGGACATGGTCTCATCACCCTTCACCTGCTCCCTGATCCTGTCCTTCAGGTAAGAGGTGAACTGCGGTTCAGACGGATTGGTTGAATAAAGCAGTACGACAACAAGGATTAGTACTATCCATCCCCAGGGAAATCTCCCTGACTTTTTTGCTGCAACCATATTTATTGTATTTATCCGGGGTATTAACCGGGAACTTCTTCGGGTTAAAAATACAACTCTACAGGGATTAAAACAAGTATGTGAACCCCACCAAACAGCCACAATCTCGGGCCATTTTGGCACTTTTAGAACAATCTTTGGGACAAATGGAAAAGTCTGTGAAATAATCATGATTTAGCTTTGACTGATAATTGATTGTAACCAAAATATCCACCACAATGAAAACAAAATCTAAAATCCGTATGCTACCCTTGATTTTAACAGGTATCTCACTCCTTTTTATCAATGGGTGCCAAAAAGAAGAAGAATCTTCTGAAATAAAAGACAAGGATGGGAACATCTATACTTCCTTAACCATTGGTTCACAGGTATGGATGGCTGAAAACCTGAAAACCACGAAGTACAACGATGGTACCGCCATACCTTTGATGACCTACTCTTATATTAAAAATCCCGGATATACCTGGTGTGAGGAGGATGCCGCTTTATATAAGGAAAGCTACGGGGCTCTGTACAACTGGTATGCGGTAAACACCAAAAAGCTATGCCCTTCCGGCTGGCATGTTCCAACAGATGCTGAATGGCATACCTTGATTTTGAATCTGGATGGTAATGCACAAAACGTTACCGGAATTGAAAGTGAAACAGCTGGTGGAAAACTAAAAGAGACTGGCACTGCACACTGGAAAACCACGAGCACATCAGTAACCAACGAATCTGGCTTTAACGGTCTTCCAGGGGGACACTGCCACATCGGAGACCCGCATGCATTCTACTACATGGGATACCGAGGTCTGTGGTGGACCGCTACGGAGTTCAATGATGGCAGTGCATGGTTACGTGACCTCAGGGATAATGACATTAAGGTTTACAGAGGCTATCTCGATAAAGGCTATGGATTTTCTGTGCGTTGTATAAAAAACTGACTAATAGCGCCATATATGACCTTCGGTCTTCAGGGACCCCGGGCTTCATGTATGACATACGGCCATGAAAACAAAGACAGCAAAGAGAAAACTCAGCAGGATCTACATTGCACTCATCTTTCTGCTGATTCCGGGATTCAACTCATGCGAAATTTTTTATTGCGAAAAATGCACCATGGGAGATGAGACATTCTGGGAGTGCAGCCAGGATGCAATCGAAATGTGGGAAAGCTCAGGTTATTCCTGCGAGTAGCAAAAAAACAATTCAGGGGACACAGAGACACAACTTTGGGACGATTAGCAAAATGGCCTTCGCTGCTGTGACAGAACTTTGTTATGAAAAACAGACGAAGTATTGCGGATGAAACCATTTTGTTCAACTAACTAAAATCTCCCGACAATGAAAAACCCCGGTATCTTAATTGCCACTTTGCTAGTTATGTTGCCAGGCTTTGTTGCAAAAGCACAGGTAACGACAGACAAGACTAAATCTGCCGAGACAGAATCTCTTGCACAAAAGATTGTCAGTCAGTGCGCCAACATAAAGGAAGGCGAATTCGTCCTGATCCAGGGCGGAGTGCGTGAAATGGAGCTGCTTGAAGACATCGCCATCAATGTGGCAAAAAAGGGAGGTTACCCCCTTCTGACTGTCGGAAGCGACAGGCTGACCAGGATGTTTTACACTGAAGTGCCTGTTAAATATGATTTACGCGCTCCTGATCTTGATTATAAAATCTTATGCTTCATTGACGCAGCCATTGGGGTTAATTACAATGAAGATCCCCTCCTGCTTGCAGATATTCCGGCTGAGCGCCTGGCGGCAATAAGCCAGGCAAACGCACCGGTAACCGATCTTGCTTTTAGCCGTAAAATCAGGCAGGTCAGTATCGGTAACGGACTTTATCCCACGGAGGCCAGGGCAAAACAATTCGGAATTACATTCAAGGAACTGTCTGACATCTTCTGGAAAGGATTGAACGTCGATTACCAGGCGCTTGAAACTACGGGAAATTCATTCAAGAAAGTATTGGAAGCCGGTAATGAAGTGCATATAACCAACCCCAACGGGACAGACCTGAAAGTAAAGATAACAGGAAGGAAAACTGTAGTCCTGGACGGAATCGTGTCAGACGAGGATATCAAAGAAGGTGTCCTGGCCACACAGGTTTATCTTCCTGCCGGTGAGGTAGCCCTGGCACCTGTACCCGGTACCGCAGAGGGGAAAATAGTTATTGCCTCTGACTTCGGGTCAGGAGTTGAGGTGAAGAATATCACCCTCATTTTTCAAAAAGGGAAGCTTGTCTCAATGACAGCAGAGTCAGGTATTGAACGCCTCAGGGAACTATATGATGCTTCTGCAGAAAGAAAAGATGAGTTTTCTTCCATTGACATCGGCATCAATCCCAATGTGAGCATCATACCTGGCAGCAAGCTTGCCTGCTGGATGCCTGCCGGGATGATTACGATCGGAATCGGTAATAACCTCTTTGCAGGCGGGGATAACAAGTCCACTTTCGGATATAATTTCCATATTCCCGGCAGCACCCTGACAGTTGACGGGAATGTGCTGGTGGACGGCGGAGCCCTCGTCCCAGTAAAAAAGTGATTCTGGTAATCCAATCATAAAAATATAAAGCCTATGAAAGCAAAGATCTTTACACAGGTAGCCGCGGTTATGTTGTTCATGGCTCTCCTGCCGGGAAATGCCCAGGAACTTCTGACCGACGGCGGTTTCGATACCACAGCTGAAATCCCGCTTGTCACGGGTGATCCATCACCCGATAACGCCTGGTACCTGTACCAGTCGCCTTATGTGACTGCATCAGCGTATATCGAAAGCGGAATCTGCGTCTACAATATCCCGGCAGATGGATACCCGGGTGACTACGCATGGGAAATCCAGCTGATTCAGTCAGGATTTGTCCTGCAACAAACTCATATGTATCGACTTTCCTATGATGTCATGGCTGATGCTGAGCGCGACTACGGTTTGTTTCTTGGAGAGGCGGGAGGAAATTGGAATAGCTTAATCGGATATGACAAATACACTCAGTACGCCACCACCGAATGGAAGACTGTTGTAATCGACTTTAAAACAACGCTCATCTTCCCCTATCACAAACTCAGCTTCGAGGTCGGTGCAATTCCGGTGTCAATGTATTTTGACAACGTGTCACTTACAGACATGGGACCCTATACACCTTCGGTCGGCATCCTGGGATCTTCACTGAGCGGCTGGGACAACGATGTTGATATGCAGACTGCCGACGGAATCAATTACGCTGTTCAGCTTTACCTGGCAACCGGCAGGGTCAAATTCAGGCAGGATGACTTGTGGTGGATAAACTGGGGCGGTACGGAGTTTCCCGCAGGCACAGGCTCCCTCTACGGATCCGACATTATGGTAACCAATCCCGGAACCTATGATATCACTTTCAACAGGGAAACCCTGGAGTATTCATTCACCTGTGTTGACAACTGCTCTGCCTTTTTGGGTATCGCCGGCACCGCAGTCCCTCCATGGCAGGACTGGAATACCGATGTCAATATGATAACGTATGACGGTATAACGTATATGCTGACAGCATACCAGTTTACCGACGGCGAGGCTAAGTTCCGGAAAAATGACAGCTGGACAGAGAACTGGAGTAACAATACTTTCCCCTCCGGAACTGCCATTCCTGATGGTCCTCCCATTCCGGTAACGGCAGGCAACTATAAAGTCACTTTTAATATCCTGACCGGGGAATACAATTTTGCATTTCCGAGCATCGGCATCCTGGGCGATGCATTGCCGGGATGGTGGTACGACGACATTGATCTGACAACCACCGACGGAATCATCTATACCCTTACCGATTACCCGTTCAACCAGGGTGAAGTTAAATTCAGGATGGAGAATGAATGGGATGTCAATTGGGGCGATTATGGATTCCCGACAGGCTATGGCTACCAGGACGGACCCAACATCCAGGTTCCCGCAGGAACCTATACGGTGACCTTCAACAGACTGACAGGAGAATACGCCTTCATGGCAACAACATGTCAGGTTCCCGGGATAATATGTCCGTCCTTCATCTATGCTCCATCCGATCCCGGGATATGCGGCGCCTGGATCTACTACCCCGATGTAATGCCTGCCCCGAATTGCGGAGGCGAGGGCGTCACAATGACCCAGACAACCGGCCTGCCCTCCGGTTCATTCTTCCCTGCAGGAATGACGACAAATACATTTGTTCTGACAAATGCTGAAGGCGCTACGGCAACATGCAGTTTTGACGTTTATGTCTGGGACAACGAAGCACCGGTGGTGTCGGGCCTGAAGGAGAACTATGATCCGTTATGGCCGCCTGACCATAATATGGTGCAGGTTCCGCTTGATTACCAGGTCTATGACAACTGCGGCAGTACAGAATGTCAGCTCTATGTCTGGAGCAGCGAACCGGACAACGGAACAGGAGACGGAGACACAGCACCTGACTGGGAAATCATTGACGGACAAACTGTTATGCTGAGAGTCGAGAGATCCGGCACCGGTACCGGGAGGGAGTACCATATTATCATCGAATGCCGTGACATGTCATGGAATTTCTCATATAATGAGATAGTGGTGAAGGTACCTCATGACATTAACGGGAAAGCGCCTTTCATAACCTTCATCTGGCCAAACCCGACTGATTACAACTTTAACCTGCAGGTGGAGTCAGATTCTGATAATCCCATTCAGGTCTCGGTTAGCGATGCTACAGGGAGAGTTCTCTCAAAATACCAGGTCAGGAATAACGAGACGATCAGTTTTGGCAGTGACCTCATGCCGGGTAGCTATTTTGTAATAGTCAAACAGGGAAGCAATTCAGAAACAATATTGGTTCTCAGGCAGTGATTGCTGCTGAAATAATTCTCTTGTTGAGTATTTTATGAGGTTAAGATCCTGCGAACCGTATGTTTGCAGGATCTTTTCATTCAGCGCCATGATTCCTCCTGGAGTGCCCGGAGGTTTTCCCTGAAGGTTCCGCAGATAATATCGTGTCTTCTGGCAGATTCCAGCGCTATTCTTTCGATTCTTTCCTGCCCTTCTGAAAGGTGCCTGCCTGACTCAAAACAGTCGAACAATCCGTACAGGGTCTCAGCCAGAAATTGATTGCCCTGAGCGACGGTCTCGCAGTATGATGACCTCTGTCTCTCAACAATTTCATCTGGTTTTCCGAAATGATCCCGGACTGCAAGGCAATTCCTGACCCATTTTGCAAGATTCACTGCACCCCTGCGGCCCCACAGCCACTCATCAAAGCAATTTAAAACTGCACCCCAGCAGGCGTCAAGGGCCGGAGTCAGGTAACTATAATCGAAATTCCCCGGCCTGCCGGTCAGCCGGCCGGCTTCCCTTAATTCTCTTTCCACCCGGGTACCGAAGTAAGGTATGAGCTTGAGAAAGGTAATGGGAACAAGGTTATCCCTGCAGATCTCCTCAAGGAAACGCAGGCTCTCCCTGAGTGATGAGAAAGTCGATTCAGGCTGGAAAAGAATATAACCGTAATCAAATCCGATTCCGAGCTGCCGGAGAACCTCAACGCCATACCTTGCAGATTCCACAGTCATCTTCTTGTTAAACCGTTTCAGCCCCTCGTCGGTCCCGTCTTCCAATCCGATGAATACGAGAAAGAGTCCATGCCTTTTCATGATTGAAAAAATCTCCGGCTCAATTTCATCAGGCCTGCAGTTCATCTTCCAGATTACCCGGCCCAGAAGGCCTGTCCGCTCTATTTCACTGCAGAACGACTTTATCCATAGATTGCCGCCGGCAGTTTTCACCGGGTTGTCATCATCCTGAAAAAGAAAAATCCTGCATCCGCTTTCTGAGTAGAGGCGCAACATCTCATCCACGACAGCCTCCGGCCTCCTTATTCGCTTAAGTGGTCCGCCGGCCTGCCTGTAGAACTCCCCGGTATTGCAGAAGGAACAGCTATATGTACATCCTCTTCCGGAAATTATTGTTGAGTATCGTTTACCCAGCGCATACTCCCGGAGGGGCCTCCGGTAAGGATACGGGAAATTGTCAAGGTTCTTCTCCGGTTCCCGCAGAGGTGTTCTGATTACCCTCCCATTTTCGCGGTACGCCAGGTTTCTGAGTCCTTTCCAGTCAGAGGCTGTCACGAGGCAATTTACAAGCTCAGGGAATGTGTACTCGCCCTCAAACCTGACAACAGAATCAAGGCCTGGAATAAATCCGAAGAGTTCTTCGGGATAGAGGCTGGCGTAATGGCCTCCGGCAGTGAAGTGACAGTCAACACCACCCTTTCTGAGATAGCTGACAAGCTCCGTGAAACCGTCGAGGCACGTTTCATAGATCACCGAGAATCCCACCACAACAGGACTCTCTCTTTTTATGGCTGCAAGTATTTCTTCACTGTCATACCGTATATCGATCATACGGCTGGTAATTCCTGCTCCCTGCAGCACGGACATAAGATACCCCACCCCCAGGTTTTCTTCTTCGCCGAAGGCAACTAACAAAACAGGTTTCAAGGAAGGATTCAACCCTTGCTCTCGAGGTTGTTTATTACACTGATCATACCTGTGATCAGTTTCTGTTCCTCCATTGCACATTTCTGATAAAACTCAAGCAGCATGGTCGCCAGAGCTTTCCGCTGCGCCGGATTAAGATCCTGCGGACTGAAATACTGCACAGCATGCATCGGGAAAGGTCTTGGAAAAGGCCTGAACATTTCCCCGTCATCGAAACTTGTCATGACTTGCTTTTTTAAGTTTATACTAAAGAGGTTTTTTATAATTGCCTGTCCCCCTTGCCATTGTCCTGAACTCAGGGGTTTCTGACAGCTTTCCCCATGACGGATCAATCCGGATGATGTTCAGTGAGAACCATGAGGGATTGGTCAGAAGATATTCCACCTGACGTATTGCCTCGGGATAGTTTCCGGTCATGGCATATATTTTGGCCAGGTTGACAATCATGTCATGTTTTACCAGGTAGTTGTCACCGGCGAGCTGCACTGCGGTTTTTCCGGCAATGACTGCGTCAGTTGCATTTCCCAGGCCGGCGTATGCCAGTCCGATGCAACTGTGAGAATAATAGTCGTCCGGGTTCTCCATTATTAGCTTCTTGTATGTCACCAGTGCAGAATCATAGTACGCCGTAGTCATTGCCTCATCATTGATAAGGCCGTATGACAGCCCGCTCAACAGGTACCGGAGTCCCGGAGACTCGAAGTCATCATTGGATGAAGACTGTAAATCATTCAGGGCATCGCGGTACCTGCCATCGCAGATATTCAGGAAGATCCTGAAATAATTATCTGTCCGGCCGGTCCTGGCCGTGAGGGAGTCAAGCATCTCCCGCGCCATGGTGGTATTCCCGTCTTTCAGCAGGCAGGCATCTATCGCATTGATGTAGGGTCCGGGCCATTCCGGCATGACATTTATTGCTTTGCTGAACTGAACAAGGGCAGTATCGAAACTGTGCATAAAGACAAATGATGTTCCAATATTGATAAGCACAATCGCATCCCGTGGATCTTCCATCATTACCTTCCTCAGGAGATCCTGTGATTTCTGCCATTCGCCCATCCTGCGGTAGACCATGGCCATATAGAACGGAGGCTGATAATCTGCGGGGTCTGTCTCAGCTGCCCGGCTGAACTGGGAGAGCGCTTCCCGGTAATCCCTCATGCAGTAGTAGTTGTAAAATCCCAGCGCAATGCGGGCATCAGGCAGGTTATTGTCAAGTGCGAACGCCCTGTCAGCGTCAGCCTTGCATTTTAGCAGGTGCGAATCATCAAGCTGACCTGAATAGTATCCCCATGAACGTGCTATGGCCCTCCTGGCATAGGCAAGGGCAAAGCCAGGGTCCTCTGCAATTGCCTTATCGTACATCGAGATGGCAGCAGTAAAGCTTATGGAGTCAACAAACCGGTTACCCGCGAGCAGAAAATACTGGGCATTGTCAGAAAGAACATTGGCTTTCAGGAAATTACGGTAGGCCCCTGCACTTCCGGTAGGATTTTTCTCAATACGTGCTTTTTCTTCAGGGGTGAGCACCGCCTGTAGGGTGGCTGCAGTCTTAATGGCTATGTCTGTCTGCATCCCGTGCAGTGAGTCCCATGTACCCTCAAAGACGTCACTCCAGAGCTGCTGATCTTTCCGGGCATTTATGAGTTTTACCGTTATCCTAACAACTTCATTGAATATCTGACAGTTACCTTCAATGATATAATTTGTGCCCAGCTCGCGCCCGATAGCAGGTATTGATATGGTTGTTGCCCTGTACCTCATGACGGAAGTCCTGGGCCGTACCTCCAGGTCATTGATCTTGCACAGCTGCGAAATGATCTCATCTGTAAGTGCATCGCCCAGCCATATATTCCCGTTTCCGGACCCGATAATCTCGAACGGAAGCACTGCTATTGATTTTTCATTGATTCCTGCCGGTCTTCCGGGGCGGCCGGCAAACCTCGACAGCAAAAGCAGAGACAATCCTATTGCAAGAACCGGCACCAGAAGAGTGAGGAGACGTTTCGGCGTCAACAATTCGCTGATTTTCCGCTTCCCGTTACCGGCATGCGCCTTCACAGGCTCTTCCCACGGTTCTTTCCCGGATAGTTTTTCCCGGTGTGCCGGGTGATGTTCTGACTGCAAGGCCAGGATTATCTCCCTGACAGCATTGGCTGTCTTATTGATCTGATTGCGGTACCTGGTTCCTGACAGGTTCCTGTGCTCGTCATCATCAGGTGTGAGAGGTCGGTTGACTCCGGGTTCCCGGTAGACAAAATCAATAGCCCTGAGTACGCCTCCGGTTTCCTTCTCAATCAGCCTGTTGTCCTCATCATCGAGCTCATGTATCCGTACGGGCAGTATCCGGCTTGCCACGTTGCCGCTGTGCAGAGTAACCTTCAGCCCGAGACTGTCATTGGAAGCCATCCCTGCAAACGCCCTGAACTCATGTTCCCATGCAAACGATTTGGGGTCACAGTAGGTCCGGGATATAACCGGAATAAAGATCAGGCATTTCAGCTTTTCCTTCAGCGATTCGTCAACGTCATGAGTATCAAGAAGGCCGTTATGAGGATTCAGGTCAAAGTAAACGGAGACCTCCTCCTTGAATGTGGCTTCAAGCTCTCCCTTCAGATGGTCCACGAACCGGGTGACCCATCCGTCGTGCCTGTTATCATTCTGGCGGTAGCTGATAAAGATATCATACCCGTATCCCGCTATAAGTGAGGCCATGTTATCCGTCCATTTTTATAAAGTTACGAAAGCGCACAAGGCAAACCAAATATTTTCAGCCGTTACCCTCCTTCTCAAAATATATTAAATCAGTTCATTGTCAATGCTGTATAAACTTAACCTGCTGCGCCCCGGTGTGAACCATTGAGTCAGGTCAGAAATATTTATCCAGCAGGTTTTTAAGGCGGATGTCAAACCGGAGCGCTGCCAGTTCGGGATTGCCTTTAAGCCCATATAGACTCCTGTAGCCATGCTCAAGGGCAAGTTCAAAATTATCAATGGCTTCCGGGATTTCGCCCTGGACACACAGCACTTCTGCGAAGGAAAAATACTGTGCAGAATCAAGTTCAACTGCTTTATTCAGCAGCTGCCGCGACAGTTCCATCTCGTCAAGCCTGGCAGCCACAGAGGCGAGTGTTGTATAGGTTGCGTAATAGTCAGGGTAGTGTTTCAACCATTTTTCCTCAGCATTTTTCCTGAACTTCAGGAAGCAGGCTCTTGCGTCCGGCTGATTTCCCAGGGCTTCATGACAACAACCAAGATTATAATATGCAGAGTACTCTTCCGGATCAATGGCCAGGATTTCTTCAAAGACCTCTATTGCTTCGTCATACCTCCCCGATTCCATGTAAGTGTGGCCCAGCCGGTAATTATTTATCATTAAACCCGGCGATAACTCTCTGGCCTTTTGATGGCATTCTATGCTTTTCTCTATACTGTCACGGAACAACCATGCCGATGCCATATAGTAATATGCCCATGGACTGTCGGGATTGTCTGCAACCATTTTTTTTGCCCAGACATCCACCGAATCAGCATTGCCGATGTACTCTCCGTATATCCAGAGAATGCCGGAATAGGTCAGGATCATGTGAGGATTTACCCTGACTGCCTGTTTGTATTCCGGCAGTGCCAGTTCGTACTGCCCGTTCTGCTGATGGTACCAGCCGAGATTATTATGAATTACAGGGTCATCAGGATAGAGCCTCTTTAATATTTCCATATTGGCAATTGCCTTATCGAAGTCATGTTCAATATTTTCAGCATAAAAGGCAAGTATGCTGTACCGTTCCCGGTCAGTCAGGTTTCCGGCATCCCTTACCGCCTGCCTCACCAGCGCTTTCCCGGAAGAATCATTGAATTTCTGAATTAAAATATTGCCCAGTGATGCTTTTGCTGCCACAAATCCCGTGTCTGCCCTGAGTGCATTCTCATAGAATTCCCTTGCCCTCCTGAAATCAGAAAAGAGATGGCTCTCATGCCCCAGCGAATATTGTTGCAGGGCTGGAAGAGATGAGGTAGTTACTCTTGTCAGGGGCTTGTCCTGAAGAGAAATATCGTATCTCGACTCACCAAGGTCTTTGCGGATCTTCCTGCTTAATTTGTCGATCACGGGCAGTATCTCAGCCTCGTTCGCAGCATACAGGATTTCTGATCTCAGGGAATTGCCCGTTTTCGTTTCAATGATTTTTGCCGTGATGGCATACTGATTCCCGGCTTCACTTATGCCGGGCACTATCATGAGGCTGATCCCTTCACGCAGGGCGATCTCCCTGCCGGTAGGCTCGTCGATGAATTTCAGACCTGCCATTTTCATCCTTGACAATGCTTCGAGCATCCTTGACCTGGTAAAAACATTGGCATACCTCGACTGACCGGCTGAGATGGAAAAGGCGGTGTAAAGCGACTTGTCAAAAACAGGATTGCCGGTGTTGTTCTCGAAATCTGAAATCAGTATCCAGTCGCGCTCGGAGAACGGCAGTCTGGTTCCACCCGAGAACAGATACAGGGAAATGAGCGCCAGGACGATAATCAGGGAACCTGAACCTATTGACACCCATTTTTCCCGGTTTGCCTTGAGTCTGCCGCCGACATGTTTTTCTGCCCGGATCTCAGATGGCGGTGTGGTTCCGGCCAACTGATCCGCTGATTGGGCTGCTGCTGCCCTGACAATGCCTGAGATAACTTCATCTATTGTATTGGCAACCTTGTTGACCTGGTTGCGGTAACTGATTTTGTGAAGGTTCTTTTCAGCAGAATCTCCCGGCGTAAGAGGGCGGTTTACGCCCGGTTCGGCGTAAACAAATTCTATCGGCCTGAGAAATCCGCCCAGGGCCTCCTCAACAAGAGACCTGTCATCAGGTTTAAGCTCATGGATCTGAACCGGCAAGACCCTGGATGCCACATTCCCGGCAGGGAGTTTCACCTTCAGTCCGAACCTGTCGCCGGCAGCCATCCCCATAAAGGCCATGAACTCATGCTCCCATGCGAAGGATCTGGGGTCACAGTAGGTTCGGGATATTACCGGAATAAAGACGAGGCATTTCAGTTTTTCCCTGAGTGATTCATCCACATCATGTGCATCAAGCAGACCGTCATGCGGATTCAGATCGAACCAGACACTTATCTCTTCCTTGAAGGTGGCTTCCAGTTCGCTCTTAAGATGATCAACAAATTCAGTGACCCAGCCGTCATACCTGTTATCTTTCTGCCGGTAGCTGATGAAGATGTCATACTCATATCCCGGGACAAGGCTGGCCATCTAATAAATTCATTTTATCAAAGTTAGGAAACTAAAAGGGCCATGTCAAATAAAGTAATGGCACCGTCCGGGGTCCGGTCAGGTTTCAGGAGCCCCCGCAGCAAAAACCGTCACACCCTGATGCCGATGACTGTAATATCGTCCGTCTGGTCTTCATCCGTCTCGCCCCGCCATTGCTCAAGTTCCTCATACAGCATGTCACCCTGCTCAGCCATGGGATGCCCGCTTATTTCAAGCAGGAAGTCACGAAGCCGGTTCCAGCCGTACCGCCGGTGATTGCCGCCTCCAAACTGATCTGCAAATCCGTCAGAGCAGAGATAGAGCACGTCATGCGTGTCAAGCTGAAGTGTCCTGGTCTTAAAACCATAGCTTCCGTTGCTGAGCTGGCCCCCGGAGAGCATCCCTGAGAGATTTCCCGAGATTTTCCCGTCAGTGACATGAAAAATTGCATTTCCGGCACCGGCATGGTACAGCCTCATCGAAACCGGGTCAAACCTGCACAGAACGATTGTCATATCATCCGGCAGCCCTGATTCCCGGTCATCTTTCCGCAGGAACCTGTGAATGCCGGAGTAGAGATTTGAAAGTGCCTCTGAGGGATCGTCAATCTTCAGGATATTCACTGACTGGTCAAGGATTCCGTATCCGATTGTGCTTATAAGTGCCGCCGGTATGCCATGCCCTGTACAATCAGCCAGACCAAAGGTAACCATGCCCTCCTGCCTGCTGAAGAGGTAGAAATCACCGCTTACGATATCTCTGGGCTCGAACAGGACAAAACTGTCGGTGAAGCATTCCCTGATATCAAGGTCACCCGGCAGAAAAGCATCCTGTATGTACCTGGCATAGTTGTAGCTGCCCTCCACCTCATTTATCGTAAGCCTGATCCTGTCATCGATTGATCTCAGCTTTTCCATGATTGAGGGCGAATTCCCGGTAAGGAGGCTTATCTCTGCGCTGAGGTCATTTGTACCCAGCAGAAGCTTCTGAATGCTGCTCCGTGGTTTAAGGGCATACGCCAGCCTGGCCGTATGTCCGGATGATACCGGGTATGCTTCAAATCTTATGTCCCGGAGTATGCCCGGCACCATCCGTACCAGCTCACGATCCTTTTGCTTCTCATCATCAGTCAGGTCTCCGTAAGGCACCAGGTTAGGATGCCTTTTATGTCGCTCATCCCTTGTCTTTCCGTATGTCCACCCGCAGAGCCTTTTCTCCCAGCTCCACCTGAGATGCTCCACCCTGGCCATAGTTTCAATTTCTTCGTCATCAAGATGCAAAGCCTTTGCTTTATAGCCCTTCCTGACAGGCCTTATCCTGTAACCTATGGCGAGCAGTTTGGAAGGTATATGAAGCGCATTGCTTATGTTTGACTCACGGATCTCACCCGGCAGATCATCAAATTCTGCAACTCTGACGGCATTTGCCCCGGGTATTGAGGATGACTGCCTGTTCATCTCGCGCAGGTATCCTGCATGAATCGCCCGGGCTATCTTCCGCGCCAGTGAGACGGTCACACCCTCTGCCTCTTCCTGTCCGACGATCTCACAGCCGGCCTCCTTCAGGCAGGCCGGGATGAGATAATTCAGGGTGAGAAAGAAACCTCTTCGCTCCGCGATGCCAGACTGACCGGCGAACCTTTCAATATCCGTCGATACCATGGCATTTATCTCCTCTTCGGTAATGATGCAGGTCCTGCAGAATTCTCCGAAAGGTTTTATGATAAGCCCCAGAGAATTATACTTTGAGGGAATCCCTTCTGCATATACCTGCCAGAATCCCTTTTCTGGCATTGCGTGATCATGGCGGGTCCTTACTGGGTGACCCCTGCCGCCCGCGGAAACTCTTTTGAAATGTCTGCAAAGGCTGGCCGCGACCAATGGGGCAAGTTGCTCACTGAACCAGACCGGGTCAGCCTGTCCTCCGTCTGCTGTCATTGACTCTGAATCTCTATCAGTTCGAAGGGTAGGTTTACAATCATTTCCATCTCCCTGCCTGTCTCCTTCATGTCATCATCACCCATGACATAATACCATTTAACTGAGATGTCCGTTCCTCCTGACTTTATCCTGGCAAGTATCTTGCAAATATCGAGAATGCATTTCGCAGATGCAGAATTGAAGTAATTGAAGTTAAAATGCGAGACAACAGGTTTGCCGAGGTTGCCTGATCTCTGAAGCGACTCGCTGTAATCATTCATCCACTGAATGATAGGTCCGAAGAACTCGCGTACGTCGTTTGGCCTTGACTCTCCTGAGATTTCAAGATAATGCTCTTCATGATCAAGAATGACCCTGGGCGTGAAAACAGTCGGGCTGAGAATCAGCTTGTCCATAGGAGTTCCTCATTAAGTCGCCCGGGAAAATACACGGTCCGCAGCCTTTCCGGGCATCGCAACAGGATTAATCTGAAATTCTCCCTTCATGTATTTTTTTATTAGTAACTTGAATATCTTGAACAAAGATAAGATTCCGGACGGATTTGAGGGGGGGAGCAGCACTAAAAGAAGCGGCGGTTTATAAAATAAATCAACCGGGATGAGTGAACCCATTCTGAAAGCCCTGATTCAGCTTTTCGCACTGATAGGTGATGTTCACGATGATCCTGAGATATCAGGCAGGGGAAGGGACATTGTCAGGCTTTTCCTGGCAAAACACCTGAGTAATGAGCAGGTATTGAGGTACATGGCCATGTTCGACGAATATGTCAGGCTTTACCACCCTGATGTATTATCGAAAGACAGCATCCGTGACAGGAAACGGACTTCACTTACTGCAATGCGGATACTGGCCATCTGTGAGAAGATAAACGAGGAACTGCAGCAGAAGCAGAAGATATATGTGCTGGTTCAACTGATGGATTTCATCTCCTTCAGCACCAGGGCACCCGGCAAGGAACTGGAGTTCCTCGAAACAGTGGCCACAGCCTTTAATGTTGAGACCGGCGAGTACCGTGACATGCTGGCATTTATACTCGTACCGGGCTCCGAAGGATTCCGGAAAGAGCGGCTGCTGGTGATCAGCAGCGACTCTGCCCATGACAGCCAGGGAATCAAGCACCTCTATAACGAAAACCTGAGGGGCAGGCTGCTGTTCCTCAATATTGCCAGCACAAACACCCTCCTGATGCGTTATGAAGGGAGGGAAAACCTTCTCCTCAACGGACAGATAATCTTCTCCGGGCAGACATACGTGTTCGAACACGGATCATCTGTCAGGGGAGCCGGCATCAACCCGGTTTATTTCAACGATGTGGAAGAGGTCTTCGTGGGCGAAGCCTTCAAATTAAAGGTCTCGCTTGATGCCCGTGATATCAGCCTTAGGTTCAGGGAAAGTGAAAACGGAGTTCAGAAACTGTCTCTGCATGAGGAGTCAGGAAGGCTTGTTGGTATTATGGGAGGCAGCGGCGTTGGTAAATCAACCCTGCTGAATCTCCTCAGCGGAATCGCAAGGCCGGATTCAGGCAATGTCTTCATAAACGGACATGACCTGAACACCCCCGACGGCAAAGAGCACCTCAGAGGCGTGATCGGGTTCGTTCCGCAGGATGATCTGCTGTTTGAGGAGCTTACGGTATTCCAGAACCTTTATTACAATGCACGGATGTGCCTGAACAACCTGGGCAGGGAAAGGATATGCGAGGAAGTGAACAGGATACTCGCTGACATGGATCTGTACTCTGTCAGGGACCTGAAGGTCGGCAGTCCGGTAAACAAGGTCATCAGCGGCGGCCAGCGCAAAAGACTTAATATAGCCCTCGAACTGATCCGTGAACCAACCATACTGTTTGTGGATGAACCCACATCAGGACTTTCTTCGGTTGATGCCGAGACTGTCATGAACATGCTTAAGGAACAGGCTTACAGGGGCAGGCTTGTAATTGCCACCATCCATCAGCCCGGGTCAGACATCTACAAGATGTTTGACCGGATTATGATACTGGATAAGGGAGGTTATCTTGTGTTTCACGGTAATCCCACAGAGACCGTAGTATGGTTCAGGAAAAGGGCCAGCCTGGCCAACCCCTTTGAAGATCAGTGCATCGCCTGCGGCCATGTTGATACAGACCAGCTTCTCAGGATAATAGAGACCAGGGTGGTCAATGAGTTTGGCAAGCCAACACCCGTAAGAAGAGTCTCACCTGCGGAATGGGCTGAAAACTTCACCCTGGAGAAAGGCAACAAGGAGAATGACAGGGTTATTGCCAGAGAACCTTTGCCGGGAAGCAATTATTCAATACCCGGACCGGCGAAACAGGCACTGTTGTTTTTTAAAAGAGATCTCCTTTCAAAGGTCGCGGACAGGCAGTATATGCTGATTGCCCTGCTGGGAGCTCCCCTGCTTGCCGTTCTGCTTGCATTCTTTACGAGGAACGTCTCGGGCCAGGCATACAGGTTGAGTGACAATGAAAACCTTCCGGCTTATATGTTCATGTGTGTCATTACTGCTTTTTTCATGGGACTGATCCTGAGTGCCGAGGAGATAGTCAGGGACCGCAGGATACTGAAGAGGGAATCTTTCCTTAATCTAAGCTGGTTCAGCTATATCAATTCCAAGATAATAATGATGTTCCTGTTTGCCGCCATCCAGACCGGAACATTTGTTCTCGCGGGAAACCTTATTCTTGGTATCAAGGGGATGACCCTCACCTACTGGATCATCCTGTTCAGCGCATCCGCCCTTGCCAGCCTGACAGGTCTTAACATCTCATCCGCCTTCAATTCAGTTGTGACGATCTATATTCTGATCCCGTTTATAATTATTCCACAGCTGTTGTTCAGCGGGGTGCTGGTGAAGTTTGACAGTCTTCACCGCAGTGAGGATAAACAAAATGAATATGTCCCGGTTCTGGGTGAACTCATGCCCGCCAGGTGGGCGTACGAAGCACTTGTCGTTGAACAGTACAGAAGCAATAAATACGAGAACAACTTCTTTGATTTTGATACGGAGATCAGTCAGAACAACTGGTATTCCGCTTTTCTGGCTGTGGCTCTCCGGAGGGATATCAGGGAATGTATTCTTTTTGGTGACAGCCCTGAATATTCCGGCCAGGTAAGTGATAACCTGAACAGGCTGGGAAAATATTTCCACAGGCTTTCGGAACTTGCAGGATTTGATCCTCCTCCTGCGGAGATGATTTCATCGCTCAGTCCGGAAAAATTCAATCCCGCCGTGGCTGAATATGCCGAACATTATCTTGACAGCCTCGCAGGCCATTTCAAGGCTGTCAGGATTGCAAACGTCATTAAAAAGGATTCTGTCACGGCGGCCCTTGTGGCTTCGATGGGGAAGCAGGCATTCATCGAGCTGAAGGAAAACAATACAAACAGGAGGCTCAGGGAAATAGTGCTTGATGAGTTCGGCGAACACAAGATTGTGGATGCCAGGGGCAGGTACATCCAGAAATATGAGCCGGCATACATGAAACCTGTTTCGGATTACGGCCGTGCCCATTTCTATGCTCCGTACAAAAAGACAGGTAATGCGGAGATCGGGACTCTGTGGTTCAACCTAATAGTCCTGTGGCTTGCATCACTTCTTTTGTATGCAGCGTTGTATCTCAGGCTGCTGAAAAAAGCGGTAAATCCCGTCAGTTAGCTTCCAGGTACCTGATCAGCCCGACCATGCTCTCAATATCATTGTAGTCAGTCTTATTGCTGCCGACATACTCCTTAATCTGGTCCTTCCTGTCACCGAATACTTTATTCAGCTGCTTGAGATTGACAATCTTATTAATCTTCCCGTCTTTCTTCAGCCAGTAGATGAGGTATGGTTTTATGCTGAAATCGTCAGGCAGTCTCAGTTCATACAGTATCCCCCCGCTGTATACACCGGAGTATGTAGATATGGATGAGGTTTCAGAAGTGCCTCCGTATCCGGCCGGTTTGCCGGGATATTTCACATCGCACCTGTGTTCCGCGTACAGCTCGTATCCTGAACGGTATATCAGTTCGAGGAAACGGCCATCAAGCACGAAAAACTTCCTTCCCTTTATGTAAACGGTGTCAATCTTCTCCTTCTCCTCCTTGCTTATAGCCAGCTTCGTGCCTTTGTCGACAAAAATCATCTCCTCGGATAAGGCATTGTAGTTCAGCAGAGCCTGATGCTGCTGACCTGATTTCATCAGAACAGAGCCGTTCGTAAAATCAGGAAATACGTAATGAGAGAGCTCAACACCCTGGCTCTGGCAAAAGGATGAGAACAGGATCAGGCTGAATAACAGAACCGCAACAATTCTTTTCATGACAATGACATTTTGACTGTGAATACTTTCTTCCAACGTAAAAATACGAAAACCACAATGATACTGTTGACGGAAGGAACAGTTTCACAGCAATGTGCCTATGTAATATCTCCACCTGACATTGTCACCAGCTTGGAAACATACATTTTGTCTTCGGCATAAGGGATGCATTTCAGAAATACCAGGTAGAAGTCAGTGTCCTGCCCCTCACCTATCCGGTAGCCTCTGGACATGTAATATTCCTGCCACAGCGCATAGTCGATCACTGAATCAGACCAGTGTGCGTACCGCGCATGCTCCTTATAGGTGCCGGTTGCTACCGTGGGCCTGAAGGCCGGGTATCTCATACCGAAAAGGTTGTTGCCGTTAAGGAAAATATCAGAGGTATAATACCCAGTTTCAAGACGCGACTGCAGCAAGACAACCTCCTGGTATTTTATGCCTTCGTACCCGAGGCATTTTATAAGCAACTCCTCGCTGAAGGGAAGGTATCTGACCTGGAAATAGAAGAGATCCTTCTCGGCACGGAGTTGCATTTCCTCCGTCATTTCAGGTTTTCCGCCCGGAACGGCATACGTATTAAGGAAAAAGGTCATGAATATTAAAATGACCTTCGGAGCAACACTTTTTGCTGTCAGTCTGAGCTTTAGATTCCTTAGTACTGTATTGCATCCGGCCGCAACGCCTAAACCTGAAGAAATCTGTCTGAATGTCTTCATGGCTGTTCGTTTTGATCTTCGTGACAAAGTTACTTCAGAAACCCCCGCAAGACAAGGGCGCATGTCGCGAAATAAGTGATTATGTGTCAGTTACGCGAGCTGCTTGTCAAATTTTCAGGGGGTCTCACCCCCGGTTCAGACAGGCTGGTAACCGGAAAAAAACGATTCGTCAAAAAGAGTCCCGTTTTTACCATAAATTGGTGAACTTTCGTGTTACGTTGTGCACATGACCATTTATGCCATTCATATGCAGTATTTTAGATGAAGCAGGCTTGAAATCCGCCTTAAAAGCCGTTTTTGACCAAAGGGGGTTCGGGAAGGGTTAATTTCTGAGATTTGAATCCGATTCAGCGTATCAGGCCGGGGATGACATATGCCTGATGAAGATCATCCCATTGGGCCAGGTCTGGAGATAGACCTGCCGGAATTCTCTCCCCCGGAATTTTCCGTATTACTCTTTCCTGACCATTACGCGGGTTACCTCATGGACCCGGCCAAAACATGATTCCTCAGGGCTGACTGGCACTTATTATATTTGACTTCAGCAAATTACCGGCGTAACTTTGATCTGAGTTCTTAAACGGAATATTTATCCTAAAACTTCAGATCATGAAAAAAATTCCCCCGTTCATTCTGGCTCTGATGCTATTGGCGGGATGCACCACTGCGCCAAAGGTTGACATCACTGCCGAGGCAGAAGCAGTGCGTAATCTTGAGAATCAGATGACTGTCGCCTATCAGAATCGCGACATTGAAAAGCTACTGAGTTATGGAACGTCTGACATCTTGCACCTGAGTCCCGGCGTACCTCCTGAGACAGGTATTGAAGATTATCGCGGCAGAATTGGATCGCAATTGGCAGACACTGCCTGTCTGTGGGAAACCTATTCAACAAAGATCGGGTTAATTGAAGTCTCATCATCGGGAGACATGGCTTATGTCTGGGGTACCGACCTGCTTCAGAACCGGACTCCTGACGGGATTGTTGATGACCCGGCAAAATGGGTTGACATCTGGAAAAAGATCAACGGTGAATGGAAAATAGTACTCAATATCTGGAACAGATAGAGATATGAATCATTTCAAGGAAGTTATCACAGGCAGGACAAACGTATCAATTATTGAACATATCAAAATCCATTGAAAATGAAAAAGCTAATAGTACTGATTGTGGGTTGCATGCTTGCACTGGCAACCTGGGGACAGGATAAATTTACTGTCCCGGCTCCGTCGGATCTTCAGAAATACAACCTTGCAGCATGGCAGTGGACCGGTGCATATGTGATACTGATAAAATATGCCAAATCACTCGGGCAGACTGTCGAAGAGGCTGCAATAGCAGCGGGCGGTATTGCTGCAGCAACATGGAACAGCGACATGACATTTGATGATCTGGTGAACAGCATGGTATACACCTACGTTGTTCTGACCCCGTCGGGTAAAGTGGAAATACTTGAACAGTCTCCGGACAGTGTGGCATTTTCGGTAACTAACTTTTATAAACCGCTTGACGCAATGCTCGATGATTTCAAGATCACAAGGGCTGAATTATCGGAGTTTTATGAAGTATATGCGAAACAGATTGCCAATCTGATAGGTGTAAAATATGAAGTTATTGAGACGGGTGATATTATCACAGTGACAGTTTCCAAAAACTGAACACTGAAAAATAACATCCTGCTGCCAGGGCAGGGTCTGACCTTCCGTTTACGGGAATCTGCCGGAATTTTCTCCCCCGGGATTTTCCGTATTACTCTTTCCTGAACCTTACGCGGGTTACCTCATTTACCCAGCCACCAACAGTGAAGATGACTCCCTCGTCAAGGATCTTGCGGTAAAAACACTCCTCCCTCGTGGGGAAATTCTGCATGTAAACCTTTATTTTTCTTTCTGCCTCCTTCCTCAGTGAAGGATCAGCCTTAACGGCTGCATCAAGATAGTCGGCCGCCACCCAGTAGGCAGTGTGATTGTCAAAAGTGTTGCCCAGCTCGGCGCCGGCATAGCACTCTGCGAGGAGCATCAGCGCCGCAGCGTTTTTCCTGTTCAGCTGCCATGCATGCTCTGCACGGTCCCTGGCCTCCGGTCTTTTCCCCTGGCCAAGCTCCATCATCGCAACACGAATGAGAACTTCAGAACGAACAATGCTGTCTGTGTCACGGTTATATGCCTCGGTGAAGTAGGAAATGGCCTTGTCATTATTGCCGGCGGCAGCGTTCAGTTCAGCCAGCCTGACGGCGTTTTGTGCTGACCGGTCATTGGCAAACATCTTTACTGCAACATTGTAATACAGATCCGACCGGGTGCATCCTGCCTCCTGAATCATCGCAAACACCTTGCTGACAAAAGCCGTATCCCTGAAATTGCGGTCGAGCTTCTCGCCATAGAGCGTCTCAAGCCCTTCGCAGGTCATCGCACCGTTGGTGCGATAAAAGGTTTCCATATTCTCCAGATCATCCGCACTGCTGCAGCCGGCAATGTGGTTCTCCATCCGCCAGTCAACGGTTCCTATTGCTGTGACAAAGGCATTGCCCAGCTCTTCACCGTCAATCACCCCCATCGCATAAAGGCTTGCCGCCAGGGCAGCCATCTGTACAAAATGATGACATTCCATCTGTTCGGGGAAACTCCCTGCAGCTTCAGCAAGGATGTTGTAACAGAGACCAAGGTATGCCGGGTCATCTCCCGCCAGTTCAAGGAGGATTTCCGCCTTGTGAAGATCATTTGAAGGCTTGTTGTTATAATAGTAGGTCCTCTGCGTCAGGATCATCACCATGGAGTCAATATACTCCGGTTCGCCTGTTATGTCAAAGAGCGACCTGTAGATCAGTTCACCGTCAGTATAAAGCTCTTCGGAAACTGAAGGACATCCGGCCAGCGCCTGCCTCCAGGGCTGTAACGCGCCGCTGATGTTGCCCTCATTCATGGCAGCTTTGTACCATGAGACGTAATCAACGCACTTCAGGCTGTCATCAGCGCTTCCCGGCACTGTTCCCGGTTCATTCCCGGTCTGGCCCTTGATACACGGCGTCATGAGCACTATCAGTGCCGCCACTACACTAAAGTAAAACTGCCGGCCACGTTCCCTGTTCATCTTATTTCAGTCAGTTTATGATAAGGCGACTTTCATTATATCATATATAACTCCCGGCTTTCTCAATTCGTATCCGGAATCAGGGGGTTTAAACAATCTTTTTATATAACGAACGTTAAATATTTACGGATGAAGGAAATGTAACTGATTCCGGTAGCCGGCATCCGCAGAACGTTGACGTGATTTGACTAACAACAGGTACTTCATTCAATATGGACTACAATTTTCACATAATGAGCCTGCCGCATGGGAGAACCTACCTCATGAACCTCACAAGGAACGTTGTGATAAGGTCATCACCGGGAAAACTCAGCAAGTTTTATGCAAAGGAAAAAGGGGGGAAGGAATTTGAGCTTCACCACCTGAGTGACCTTTTGCAGGATACCCTCAAGGCAGCCAGGAGGATCACAAGGGTGGAGTATGTTCAGTTCTGATTGTGTCCTGCCGGCATCTGCCGGGGTGACAGTCGGATCATTAAGAATATGCGGCACCTGAGCGGGCGCTGTTCTGTGCAGCCCTCCGCTGATCATTTGTTATTCCGCTTTCACATACTGCACAACATACGGCAACATCCTCCGCCGCGGGGCGTATAAAGGAAAAAGAGCTACTTTTGATTTTCCCCGGGGATCGGGCTGCTGATGCAGAATAGCCTGACGCCCGGGATTGTTGTGAAGAGATGCGTCTGAGGTTAATCGCAATAAGTCTTGCAATCCTAATCTGTTCCGCTGCCGCGGGACAGATTGAATTCAGTTCCGGTTCCGGGTACAGGTACCTTAAAGGTTCCGGCGCAGCGAGCCTTTCGGCAGACTGGATGACTTCCCAATTCTTTGACTCTGAATGGAGCGAGGGGAACGCCCCTTTCCGCTTCGGAGACGGAATTGGCGGAGTGGTACTCACTGACATGATGAACAGGTACTCCACCCTTTACCTGCGAAGTTCATTCAATGCCTTTTCCATTGACAGGATTAAAACCATAAGGTTCAGGGTCAATTATGACGACGGTTTTGTAATATGGGTCAACGGTGCCAGGGTCATGGCCCGCAACGCCCCGGCCACCCTGTCTTACAATGCCCTGGCGGTGGCAAACCACGAGTCGGGTACATTTGAGACCTTTTACCTTGACTCAACCGATGTGCCATTGGTTGAAGGGACAAACCTGCTGTGTATTCAGGCCTTCAACGTGTCACCAAGCAGTTCCGACTTTTATTTTGACGTGGCTGTAGAAGCGTCACTCTCCCTGCCTGAGGTTCCGGAGACACTGCCGCTGAATTTTGACCATGAGGCCGGATTCTGTGAAGCTCCGTTCGATCTGGCCATCTCATCAGGCCAGTCCGGGTATGATGTCATCTATACCATTGATGGCAGCAATCCGCAGACCTCATCAACTGCAATCAGAAGCAACACGGCGGTCACGCTGAGAATTGATCCGGTCATATCGGCAGGCCGTCCTGCCACGCCGGTATTCATCGTGCGTGCCTCACTGGTCACTGAGGGCTATTCGCCTTCAAGGCCCGTTACAAAGTCATTCATTTTTCCTGACAAGGTACTGACCCAGGGTCACCCGGGAGGAGGCTGGCCCTCATCCCCGGTCAATGGGCAGGTAATTGACCTCGGGATGGATCCCGACGTGGTGAATGATTCCAGGTACAGTCAACAGATGAAGGCAAGCCTGATGGATATACCTTCAATATCACTCGTGACTGATCTTGCAGATATGTTCGGCGCTTCCGGGGGCATATATGTCAACGCTTACCAGCATGGCGAGGAATGGGAGAGACAGTGTTCGCTGGAGCTCATTAATCCTGACAATACCATAGGCTTCCGGGTAAACGCGGGGGTTCGCATACGCGGAGGTGCAAGCAGAACTTCAGACAATCCCAAACACGCCTTCCGGCTCTTCTTCAGGAAGGAGTACGGCCCCGGCAAGCTCCTCTATCCCCTCTTCGGCAACGAAGGAGCCGCTGAGTTCGATAAGGTTGACCTGAGAACAGAACAGAACTATTCATGGAGCAAGGATGGCGATACTCATAATACGTTCCTGAGAGACATCTTTTCGCGGGATACGCAGCGCGACATGGGGCAGCCTTACACAAGGGGAAAATATTATCACCTCTACCTCAACGGCATGTACTGGGGCCTCTTCCAGACCGAAGAGCGGCCTGACGCCGACTATGCCGAAACCTATTTCGGTGACGGAGATGACGACTATGACGTCATCAAGGTATCTGTCGAGTCATGGCCTTACTTCAATGAGGCAACCGACGGTACAATGGCATCATGGCAGGAGCTCTACAACCGGTGCAACCGTGGCTTTGCATCCAACACTGACTATTTCGCCCTGGAAGGGAAGGACCAGAACGGCAACCCGGTTAAAAACACCAGGGTATGGGTTGATATTGACAACCTGATTGACTACATGCTGGTTATCTTCTATACCGGCAATTTTGACGCCCCGGTGTCAGCTTTTTACGGCAATGCAATGGCCAACAACTACTTTGCCATACTGAACAGGAAAAACAGGGGTGAAGGATTTGTATTCCTTGCACATGATTCCGAACATTCCATGTTCGTCCGTCCCTATTCGCTGAGCAACGGCATCAATGAAAACAGGGTGTCGATAAGCAATCCGGCAATGACTGTTTCGGGAATCAGCAACTTCCAGCCACAGTGGCTGCACCACAGACTGATATCCAATGCAGAATACAGGCTTCGCTTTGCAGACCGGGCCTATAAGCGTTTTGCTGCGGGAGGAGCCCTCTCGCCGGCAAAATGCGTCAACCGGTTCAATGCCAGGAAAGCGGAGGTGGAGATGGCCATCATAGCTGAATCCGCCCGGTGGGGCGATGCAAAAACCTCACAGCCCAGGGATAAGATTGACGACTGGCTCCCGGAGGTAAATGACCTTGTGAACAATTTCTTCCCTGCCAGATCAGACATTGTTATGAGCCAGCTCAGATCAGCCAGCCTTTACCCGTCACTGGAACCTACGGTTGTAAAGGAGTCAGGAATTACAATCCTGGAGGAGAAGGTTGTCTACACTCCTTTGACAATCAGGCTTGAGAATCCCAACAGCAGGGGACAGATTTACTTCACCACTGACGGCAGTGATCCCCGCCAGTTGGGCGGAACGGTTTCATCAAATGCAGTGCAGGCGCAGAACGGCTCAACAGTTGGAGTTTCAGGTTCAATGATTTTCAGGTCGCGCATACTTGACGGACAGACCTGGAGTGCCCTTAAGGAGGTGAGATTCAGTGCCGTCATGGAGGATTACAGTAATCTCAGGGTGACCGAGTTGCATTACCACCCCGCTGATCTGGTAAGGAGTGCAGATACCGTTGACGGCAAGGACCTTGAATTCATTGAGTTGAAGAATGCAGGCAATGGTGCGATGAACATCTCCGGCATTACACTTGACACTGCAGTATATTACAGGATTCCTGACGGGACCATGCTGCCCCCGAAAGGATTCTGGGTGGTTGCCTCCAAGCCCGAGGAGTTTTATTCATATTACGGGATGAGCCCCAGCGGCAACTTCAGCGGAAATCTTTCCAACGCCGGGGAATACCTGCTGATAACCGATAAAAGCGGCAACAGGATTTTTGCGTTCACCTTCTCGGATGACTCCCCCTGGCCTGTTGAGGCAGACGGCGACGGGTATTCACTGGTCTCAAAGGCTGCAGACCCGTCAGGTAATCCGGATGCCGCCACATACTGGAAGCACTCGATGAATAAGGGAGGGTCACCTTTTGCCGATGACCCCGTCTCCACCGCAATTGAAAGACTTATAAACGGCGAGAGGGGTGAGCTCCGGCTATGGCCCAACCCGACCAGCGGCGTGGTGGTGATAGATGCGGACGAGGAGATCAGCGGTCCGATGAAACTACGGTTCATATCAGTTACCGGAGCAACGGCTCTTGTACTGGATGTTGAAGGCGCAACACTGGTTGACCTGTCAGAGCATGGACTCGCGCCGGGAGTATACACCGTCACAGCATGGCACGCCGGGGTTTCATACATGACAAGACTTGTATACATTCCTGAGAGGTAGCGTTCTCCCCTGACCGGGATCAGCCGTATCTTTCCCACCGGAATCGGAAAAAATGATTTTGAAATCTGCCCTGTACTTGATTAAATTTGCACACTATGGATTTTAAAACCGGCATAGGATCATCCATGAAGAAAACAGTCTTCCGCATAGCGGGAGTCATACTGGTTGCATACATGCTGAGCTTCGCTTCATGCGATACTGTGGATATCTGCTGGTATTGCGAAAATCCGCATAACCCGAATGAGTGGCAACAGGTGTGCAACGCCGGAACAAAGACCAAGCTTGAGTCATACGGTTACGTTTGCACTCCGTTCTGATGTTCCGGCTGTGCCCGGTCACTCATCCTTCATCTTTCCCGGCCTTAACATGTTTTCAGGGGCTAGAATCTGATCAAGCTTCTCCTTTGACAGCAGGTTCTTGCTGAGCACCAGAGAGTATACGCTTTCGCCCGATGCAAGGGCTTCCATTGCCAGTTCATTGGCCGACTTGTATCCTATCCAGGGTACCAGTGCCGTCACCAGCCCGATGCTGTTCTCAACCATTGACCGGCAGCGTTCCTCATTGGCTGTGATACCATCAATGCATCTGAATCTCAGCGTATTCATGCCGTTGATCAGCATCTCAACCGATTCAAAGACACTATGTACGATCACAGGTTCAAAGACATTGAGTTCAAGCTGTCCGGCTTCGGAAGCCATGGTGACAGTCAGGTCATTCCCGATCACCTTGAATGCAATCTGGTTAACCACTTCGGGTATTACCGGGTTGACCTTCCCCGGCATGATTGATGACCCGGGCTGCATCGGGGGAAGGTTAATCTCATTGATGCCGGCCCTGGGTCCCGAGGAGAGCAAACGGAGGTCATTGCAGATCTTCGACAGCTTGACGGCCAGGCGCTTCACGGCCGATGAATACATGACGAATGCTCCTGTATCCTGTGTTGCCTCCACAAGATTGGATGCCAGCACCAGATCAAGACCTGTGATCCGCCTGAGATGCCTGGTCACCTTGTCTGAATAGCCCGGCTCCGAATTGATGCCCGTGCCTATCGCCGTGGCACCCATGTTAATCTCAAGAAAAAGACGGGCATTCAGGTTCAGTCTCTCAATCTCCTCCGCCAGGGTGACGGCATATGCCTCGAACTCCTGACCGAGGGTCATGGGAACGGCGTCCTGCAACTGGGTGCGCCCCATCTTGAGAACATGTGAAAACTCCTCTCCTTTCCTCCGAAATGACTCAACGAGCGTTTTCAGCACCGCCACGAGCTTCCGGTTTGAGTTATAGAGCGCAATCTTCACCGAAGTGGGATAGGCATCATTTGTAGACTGTGAAAGATTCACATGATTGTTCGGGTGGCACCGGGCATAGTCGCCCTTCTCATGTCCCAGCATCTCAAGCGCCCTGTTTGCGATCACCTCGTTGGCATTCATATTTGTTGACGTACCTGCCCCGCCCTGGATCATATCAACCACAAACTGGTTATGATACTTGCCGTTCTGGATTTCGCGGCATGTCAGAACAATTGCATCCCTGACGCTCCGGTCAAGCAGACCCAACTCATAGTTGGCCTCAGCCGCTGATTCCTTGACCATTGAGAGTGCCTCAATGAGCGACGGGAAGAAGTTCAGCGTCACCCCTGAGATATTGAAGTTTTCCATAGCCCTGAGCGTCTGCACGCCGTAATAAGACTCAACGGGCACCTCACGCTCACCCAGGAGGTCACTTTCAGATCGCGTGCTTCCTGAATCATACTGTGCATTGTATCCAAGAATACGGGTATTTGCATTCCGCATACGCCTGGAAATTACTCTTGTGATATTCTGAAGAATCTTAAGGGTGGTTGCGGGACTTTGCTGAAAGAAGCCGCTGCTAATATCCAGGATAGTGGTTGACTTTACAGCCTTCGCCGAGGTGGAATGAAGCGAATTCTCCTCCCAGATGCCCTCCCCTATGAAATCACCCCTGCCGAAGAGCGCCAGCCTCGTGTCTGCACCATAGGCATTCCTCTTGAAGAGCTCTACCTCTCCTTCGTATATTACATAGATATCTTCACGCGGACTGTTTTCCCTGAAGAGGATATATCCTGAGTTGCATTTCTTCTCGCGGATGTGTCCGGCGAGCTCGTTCAGTTCCTCATCCGTAAGGTTCCTGAAGAGCTCAATACCCTTCAGAAATTGTGAAATTTCGTTCTTATCCATGGTTCAGCTATCCGTTAATCAGTGTCAGGCCTCAAAGGTTAATAAATTTAAGATTATTATTAATGCCAAACCTCAGCATGGCCGAAGTCGATCGGTTTTACTATCTTGGCACCCCATACCTGTTGAAATATTCAGTTATGAATACCAGTCTGAAAAGAGTTAGTCTTGCGGCGGTTGTGATACTGTTCGGGCTTGGCGTGTCAGGGCAGAACCAGATCCCGCTTAACGGTCCATGGGAGGATGAAAAATTCTTCAATGCAGGATACACCATCGGATTTAATGTGATGACTTTCGGCATTAATCCCTCGGAGCAGTTTACCCTCACCGATTCAGTGTATCCCGCCAGGGGATCAGTCTCTCCCGGGCTGAACATACACCTGGCGCTCAATTTCAGGCTGAACCAGTTTTTTGATATAAGGCTCCTGCCCGGCATTTCTTTCGGACAGAGGAATGTGAAATATTCATCTGACCGGGTGCATGACACGGTCTTCAGTCCGCAGAAGGTTGAATCAAGTTTCATTGAGGTACCCCTGCAGCTGAGGTACGGCTGGAGGATGCAGAATATAAAACCTTATGTTATCGGTGGCATCAATTACAGGTATGATTTCTACGCCCAGGAAAAATACCGCCTGGAGCGTCCTGTTTACCTGAGGCTGAACAGACCCGACCTGTACTATGAGGCAGGCGCGGGAGTCGGTTTTTACCTGGGTGAACTGAGGCTCGCCCTGGAGCTGAAGATATCAAACGGAATTGCAGATGTACTTGCTCATGACCCTCATCCTGAGTACCCTGAATACTGCAATACAATTGAGAAACTGAAGTCACGAATCTGGGTGTTGTCGCTGCATTTTGAGTAAGGGTGACAGGTATAAGAGGGCCTGAAGCGTGTAACCTAAGAACTCTGTCCATTAATCCTCTTAGTCCCATTGTTGGTCAAAATTATCCTCTATTTGAGGGCTGTAGCGCTCAAACTATGAGCTTTATTCGCGAAATTTGGGCAGGCGATGGGAAAACTGCAGGCTACGAGATACCTGCTGAATAACTGACAATATCGATGAAATACAACTACAAAAACCTCTTTGCGTCGCAGCACGAAAAGTTTACGGCGATATTGGGTCAGGACTATTTCTCGTCGCTTCTGGTGGATGACGATCTGTCAGATTCCGCCATTATCATTTCAGACAAGAGGGTTTACCAGGTAGGTCGGTTGTATGAGTCACGCTCCCGCATTTACGGCGGCGGACTCAGGGCAAGCAGGGGAAAAAAGATTGTCAGTCTCCATGATATCACAGGCACTGCCTGTAAGGAGATAACCAAACCCGTTCCCGGAGGGGCCCTGATAGCATTCGGTGTGCTGGCAGCCACCCTCGGCCTTCTCTCCGATGTGCGTCAGTCAACCTATATAATGCTGGGTATCGCGGCTGTGTCGGTCGCCGCAGGCATCTGGCTCATCATAAAGCTCAGGAAAAGATTCCTGGTTATTGAATATGCCGGCGGAAGCATGGCACAACCGGTAAAATTCATTACAGACACCGAACTCAACCTGTTCCAGGGCATCATTGCCGATGAGAAGGAGAAACTGATGTCAGGGATAGGGGAACTCAAGGAGTGCCCCAACTGCGGTGAGAAGATTCAGCTTGGTGCAAAGATATGCCGTTACTGCGGCGAAGCCCAGCAGGAGCCTGCCACAGAGGAAACACGCTAAGGATCAGCCGGATTTTACCCTTTAAGAATTACCGGGAGCAACGTCAGCTCTTCGTTTGATGATGGCTTAAACCCCCAGGCTTTTAAATGCTTCAAGCACCAGGAATACCGGCCAGACGATTGCCTTCAGGAAGCCCAGCACCCCCATCCAGAAACCCGTTGCCCCCGAAATAAAATAGATGGCTGCACCAATAAGTCCCAGTCCGTAAACCGCACCGGACGATGGCGAACACTCTTTCATTCTGTCAGTCATAATAGATCCCTCCCGTTATTTTTGGTTACACAAAATGATTGCGACCCGTAAAATTATGACAGTCAGTTGATAATGTCAAATTTATTTTTTCTCCGGAACATTTGTCATTTTTACCGGTTTATTTATCAACTGATTACACTTATTCGTCAAATCGGAATTTATGTTGTACAGCATGACCGTCAGGCGTGAGAGGCCGGAAAAATGCAAGTGCGGGCTGCTTCATCTAAAAACAGTGATTATCCGCCAATCAAATTATCTTTGTATATACCTTCTGTCGTCTCTAACTTGTAACTTTTTAGGTCCGGCAACTGTCGACCGGGCCCTTTAAAAATATGGAATGGTAAAAAGAAACATAATAGGAACACTCTTTATTGCATTGCCCTTTCTGACAGCCTTTGCCCTTCCGGCGGGAATCAGCAGGGATTACAATTCCCCGGCAGCCACGGAGGCAGTCACCCATGCCGCTATGATCCCCCAGGCTGATAATCATGACTTTGGCGATGCTCCTGCAAGCTATGGCTCTGCTGACCATGCTGTCTCCGACCATTACCTGGGTTCCCGGGTTGATACTGAGAATGGAAGCCAGTACTCTGACGAAGCAAACGGGGATGACCTTAACGGGATTGATGACGAGGACGGAGTTACTATTCCTTCTCTGAAACAGGGAGAAAAAGCCACTATCAGGTATACCGTCTCCACCCCCTGGTACTCTACTGCGTATCTGAATGCATGGATTGACTGGAATGGTGACGGAGACTTTGATGATCAGGGAGAGAGAATAGTCACTGACCGGCAAAGAGGATCAGGATCTTATAATATTGATTTGACTGTACCGGCAACTGCCATTGCTTCGAAGCCTACCTTTGCCAGGTTCAGGTTTGGCCCCAGGTCAACGAATAATCCTGCTTACGGCAGCACCGGGAGCGCCACTGCCGGTGAGGTGGAGGATTATATTTTGAAAATAGAATGTGCAATTCCTCCGGCGCCAAGGGTGGGCCAGGTAACGCAACCTTCCTGCACTACCGCCACCGGCAGCGTGGTGCTTGAAAACCTGCCCGGAACAGGTACATGGACCCTCACGCGGGTTCAGGACGGAGAACTTGTGACTGGCAGTGGTACAACATATACTGTGACAGGACTGACGCCAGGCACATGGACTTACACAGTCACCAACCAGAGCGGGTGTACCTCCAACCCTTCAGCTCAGATTGTTATCACACAGACTCCGGACACACCAACCGCCCCTGTAATTGACGAGGTCAATCAGCCAACATGCGATGTCTCCTCGGGAAGTGTCTCGCTCAGCGGACTTCCATCAACCGGCAACTGGACCGTCACCCGTTATCCCGGCGGACAAACATATAACGGAAATGGCACCACCCTGACTGTCTCCGGACTGGGAGCCGGGACATTTCACTTCACAGTCACCAATTCGCAGGGCTGTACCTCTCCCCCGTCATCAGATGTTGTTATCAACGAACCTCCTGAAATACCTTCTCCCCCGGTACGGGGCACCATAACCCAGCCATCCTGCAGTTCCCCCACGGGCAGCGTGCAACTTTCCGGACTGCCTGCCGGACAGTGGAGCATTACGCGGAATCCCGGCGGTGTGGTTACCCAGGGTTCAGGTAGCAGTACGGTTATCCCCGGCCTGCCGGCAGGAACATTCACATTTACCGTTACAAATGAGGCAGCCTGCACTTCCGGTCCGTCAGCAGGAGTAACCATCGTTCAGGGCCCGGACATACCCGGTGCCCCGGTGGCGGGCACAATCACCCAGCCTACGTGTAATGTCTCTACCGGAAGCCTGTTCCTTTCCGGCCTTCCCGCCCAGGGATCCTGGACTCTCACCAGGCAGCCTGACGGAGCCACATTCCTGGGGACCGGCACAAGCACAACCCTGACGGGAATTCAGCCCGGCACCTATACTTTTACGGTTACCAACGCCAGCGGCTGCACCTCAGTACCGTCACAGAGCGTTACCTTCGATGCGCAACCTTCCATCCCCACCCCTCCGGTGCCGGGAGCAATCACACACCCGACATGTGATCTTCCCACAGGAAGCGTTGTCATAGGCGGCCTGCCTGCAACAGGCACATGGACACTCACCCGTTTCCCCGGAAGTATCATCGTCAACGCCTCAGGCACTACTTTTACTGTAAACGGGCTGAATCCCGGTTCATATAACTTTACCGTGACCAATGCCGGCGGATGCACATCACCGGTATCTGCGGATGTTGTCATCAATTCCCAGCCCGGGCCCGTGCCAACGCTGGTAATCCATAATCCTGATCCGGTCTGTTCACCGGGGGTCGCTGATCTGACACGACCGGCAGTAACGGCAGGATCTACACCAAACCTCACCTTCACCTACTGGAGGGATGTTCAGACTACCGTTCCTCTGAACACGCCATCAGCAGCCCCTGAAGGAACCTATTACATCAGGGGTACCATCCCCGGCGGCTGCTCCGCCGTGAGTCCTGTCACAGTAATGGCATTCCAGCAACCCACGGCAAACGCAGGGCCTGACCAGGAGCTGACATTTGTCTTCACCGCCACGCTTGACGCTGCCGAACCGGGCGAGAACTCCACAGGCACCTGGTCAGTTCAGGAGGGCACCGGCACATTTATCGATCCCAATAATGCAAAAACGACTGTGACAGACCTCTCGCAGGGCGAAAACTTACTCTTATGGACCGTATCAAACAGTGTCTGTCCTCCGGCAACGGATGAGCTCCTTGTCACTGTGAAGAAAATAGTAATCCCATCCCTGATTACCCCGGATATGGATCTTAAAAATGACTATTTCGAACTCCGGGGAATAGAGGTCCTCGGCAGGGTTGAACTGACTGTGTTTGACCGCAGGGGAGCCCTGGTTTTTGAGAATCTCAACTATGACAATCTCTGGCACGGAACAAATTACAATGGCGAGCCACTGCCAGATGACATTTATTTCTATGTCATAAAGGCTGAAAACGGGTTGTCATTTAGCGGCTATCTTTATATACGGCGCTGATTCTTCTGATGGCATAAATGAAAATGGGAATGCCCATGGTGTGGTGCATTCCCATTTGATTTCTTCTCCTTTGAGATCAGTTCTTCGCCTTGTTCTTCTCATACCACATGAACCAGGCAAGCTTATAGTATCCATCGGGTACATTCTCGGTTCTCTGATCTGTCACGGGAGGCACAGCAATCATAAAGTCATCGCCGGGCTTCCAGTCAGCAGGAGTCATTTTCACATCAGTGGCAGCCTGAAGTGCCTCTACCGACCTCAGTATCTCCTCAGTGTTTCTTCCGATGTTGAGCGGATAGAAGAATATCGCACGGATAATGTCATCCGGGTCAATGATAAAGACACCCCGTACACCCTTGGTTCCGCTGATTGAGGGATGAATCATCCCGTACTGTTTTGAAACTGACCTGTTGACGTCATCAATCAGGGGAAACTTAATCTTTGTGGCAGGCCTGCCTTTGTACTGGATCCCTTCGAGGGCCTTCTTCCATTGTTCGTGTGATCCAACATCTGCAGTGGAAATAACGGCCATCTTTACATTCAGTTCGTCAAACTTCTTCTGCAGATTTGCGAGCTCAAGAAGCTCCGATGAGCATACAGGAGTAAAATCCTGCGGGTGAGAGAACAGTATCTTCCATTTATTTCCGAAATCAGTCGGGAATACTATGGGACCGTTTGTGGTATTAGCCTCAAAAGAGGGCGCCTTCATTCCAATCAGGGGAATTTTGACACTATTTTCCTCGTCTGCCTGTGCCTGAAGCATAACAGAAGCGAAAATAACTACTACTGCAAGAAGAAAAACTTTCTTCATAGTTGTGAGGATTTTGATATTTGGACTTTGTTTAAATTAAATGCTAATCCATAACATATGGTTGCAGGTTATTGTTCATCTCACGCGGATATTCCCTGAATGATTTTAATTAAAAAAACGGGGGCATTTTAAGAAAATGCCCCCGTCAAAAATCAAATCCCTGAAACCTAATAGCCGGGGTTTTGTTGTGGTACAATTGCAGGGTTTGCATCAAGCTCTTCCTTAGAGATCGGCAGGATTGTCTTGTAGAATGTCCTGTCCATTGTTTTCTCACGATGAGTGATTACAACTGCCGGAGAGATGAACTCATCGTTGAACTCGATGGTCCTGTTGAGTCTTAGCATGTCAAAGTACCGGAGTCCTTCGGCAAAGAACTCCTTGCTCTTCTCGTCTATAATCATGTCAAGTGTGACTGTTGCGTCAGTAGCGGCTGCAAGGCCCGGGGCCCTTTTCCTTATCTGGTTCAGATAGTTGGCAGCCTTGACCTTGTCAGGGGTGGGAAGCCTCAGAGCAGCCTCTGCCGCAATCAGGTACATCTCTGAAAGACGAATTACTTTGACGTTTACCGCAGAGATTGAACCCTTATCGCCTTCCAACGCAGTGCCACCTACGTATTTCAGTGATGATCCTTTTCTGGTAGTAGAAGATTCATCGCGTTCCATAATTCCCCAACGAATGTCAGTCGGATCCTGGTTCATTCTGGCGATCCAGTAATCGCTTGCCATAAACCAACCCATTGCCCCGGTTTTCTTACCGTTCCGGAGCAGGTAGTAGCCTAGCGAACCTGTTGTCAGATCAGCTTCGGAGGGGAAGATAGCCAGTTCAAAGATTGATTCGGAACCGAACTGGGATGCCCATGAATCAACCCAGTCATCATTTGAATATAGGGAATAACTGCCACTGTTGATCACCGCCTCCGCCGCAGCAAGACTGCCTGTGAAGTTGTCCATGAAGAGATGCACTCTGGCCTCGATAGCTTTATTGACATAGTAGTTTATGTAACCTTTGGTGGTGGCCCTGTTCTTCGAAAGTAAAGGGGCTGCATCACCAAGATCTTTCAGTATCTGGGTATATACTTCCTCGACAGATGCCCTGGTAGGCTTAGCTGTAAACTCAAGAGGCTCAAGCACCAGCGGTACGCCGTAGGAAGCCTTTTCCATATTGTACATCTTGCCATACAACCTGACAAGATCAAAATACATAAGAGCCCTGGCAGTCATTGCCTGTGCTTTGTATTCACTGAGTAAAGTGGAACCATTGCCCTCATCCTCTATCTTCTGTATGTTACCAATCAAATTATTGGCTTGGAGAATGCAATGATAAATCTGGTTCCAGAAGCCTGAACCTGAGCCTGATGAGGCAGAGTGATTGAATGAATAGTAATAATCAAGGCCCCTGCCCTGTGAACGGATCGCAAAATCGCCTCCCTTGGCATCACCATAGATCACGAAGTTTCGTCCATAATAAAGGGAAGAAGTCATCTTTCTCATCAGCCCGTTAATCGCTACCTTTGCATCAGTAGAAGTTGTGATTGAGGTCTCAGGATTTGCGTAGTTGCTGGGTCTAACATCAAGAAAATCCTCGCAAGAGCTAATCAGCATGAAACCCAGTACCGTAAGTATTATCGTTATCTTTTTCATCATAGTCCTTTTTAGAATTAGAAACTGGCTTCAATTCCGAATGTATAAGTCTTGCCGATAGGCATTTCCCATCCCCTTGAACCGTATTCGTTTACCTCGGGATCATACACCTTCCAGGCTGCAAGAGTCCAGAGATTGGCTCCGTTGAAGTAGATCCTCCCCCCGGAGAGTTTTACCTTGCTGAGAAGATTGTTCGGCAGGCTGTATCCCAGGGTAATACTCTTCAGTCTGGTGAAGTCTGCCGGGTGCATGTGCCGGCTGCTCTTCTGGTTCACATCTTCCATATCAATGGCAACCCTCTGGGGATATCTTGCATCCTTGTTCAGCGGGGTCCACCTGTTCTCATAGGCGTCAAGTGACATTATCCTCTCCCAGTAGTAGCCGTCATCATTTACGTCTTTGCCGGCAGCATCATAGGTGTAACCACCAAGCTTGTAAATGAAGTTAAGTGAAAGAGAGAGCCCTTTCCATGCCAGGTCGGTATTATAACCTCCGAAAAGCTTTGGATGGGCGTCGCCAAGAATTACCTCGTCAGCATCTGAATAGCTATATGTGGCAGGTCTGCCGTCAACAACCAGGTCAGGAGTTGCATTATTATTCAGGAACCAGACATTGAGCCCGGTTTCCCGTTCAACTCCGGCCCATTCAAGTCCATAGATTGCCAGCGTTGACTCTCCCTCGGTGTAGATGAACTTCGTACGGTCGTCATCACCGGTAGGTTCATACCATATTATATCCTGCCCCCCATAGAGTTTGGTGACCGTTGACTTCACATGTGAGGCTGTCAGTCCAGCAGTCCAGGTGAAACCGCCCCTTTTGAGGATCTCGCCGGATAATTCGAATTCCAGTCCCCGGTTATTAATTTCACCCACATTCATAAGAGTTGATTCAAAACCTATAACATTTGAAATAGGGACATCCTGAAGAAGATTCTTTGAATCCCTGCTGAAATATTCGAAAGATCCGGTTAGCTTCTGATCAAAAATACCGAACTCAAGGGCAATATTGTAAGTATAGCTGGTCTCCCAGGTAAGGTTGGGGTCGGCAATAGAACTTACACCACCACCTGGTTGCTCCATGTACTTGCTGGAGTAGCCTGTCAGATTACGCCATCCATAGTTAGAGGAAGGCAGGGTACCGTTCACTCCGTATGATGCCCTTAGCTTCAGGTTGCTGATGACAGGAACGTCGTCCATAAAACTCTCCTGGTCTATCCTCCATGATCCTGCAAACGACCAGAAGTTACCCCACCGGGATTCGGGGCCGAGTTTTGATGAGCCGTCACGGCGGAATGAAGCAGAAGCATAATACTTGTTGTTATAATTGTATTCTGCCCTTGACAGCATTGAGGCCATTGCACTGCCCCAGTAATAGGCATTTGCATCAAGTTTGCCTGCCGTGGCAACAGTATGTAGCGTACTTGTAGCCAGATTTGTGCCTGATGATCTCAGATAATCAGTCTGGTTCTTTGCAACCTCCCAGCCAACAAGGGCGCTTACATTGTGTACCCCTCCGAAAGTTTTGTTATAATTTAAAGTGGTTGATGAAAGCAACTCGATAACCTTTGTACTGTTCTCAGTAACCGAACCTGTGAAACTTGATCCGTTGAAATGAAGCGCACTATAATAAAGGTGGTCAAAGGTCTGTGTATTGTCAAATGAGAAGATAGACCTGAGGTTGAGTTCGGGGAGTATCTTTATAGTAACCGTCTCATTTGCAAATACCTTCTGGGTCCTTGACCAGTTTTCCCATTCATTGTTGTAGTATACCGGGTTATAGGCGTAGCTCCCGTACCTGGGTGTCCATGGCAATCCTGTTTCAAAGTCGGAGGGCCAGTATAGTCCCCAGAGAAGGTTGCGGCTCTGTAAAAAGTAATTAGAGCCTGTTGAACGTGTATCATTGAAACCCTCCTGATTACTGTTGCTGACATTCACATTGGTGTTCAGCTCGATAAATTTCCCGATCTTCTGACCAAAATTCATTCTTCCGGTAATGCGGTCAAATCCGTTGATGACACTTCTTCCAAGGTCATTGGTATAGGAGAATGAAGTATAGTAATTTGAAGTCTCGGTACCTCCGCTGACAGAGAGGTCATATGCCCGGTATACCGCCGTGCGGAACAGCACATCCTCCCAGTCGAAGTACCTGCCGGCTCTCTCCCCGCCGATTGTTAGTGAATTGACTGTGTTGTCAGGAGCCGCGAAGGTATAGCCATGCTTGTTGAACCTTTTGTTCAGCTGTGCCAGGGCGCTGGTACTGGCATCCTCATAATTATCACCGTCATAGAGGATTGCTGCATTCCAGAAGTTTTCATAATATAGCTCCACCTGTTGTTCAGTGCTGGCAGTCTCGTAGTTGTCAGTGGCAAATGTCGGGGTAATACCCACAGATGCCTTGAAATTGACCACCGGCTTGCCCTGTTTCCCCTGCTTGGTGGTGATGACGATTACCCCGTTGGCTGCCCTCGAACCGTACAGGGCCGAAGCAGCTGCGTCCTTCAGAACGGTAATCGACTCGATGTCATTGGGGTTGATGGAGTTCATTACATTGCTGGAAGTGTAGATTCCCATCTGTGTGACATTACCTGATATCACGGGAACACCATCAACAACATAAAGAGGTTCATTTGATGCATTCATGGAGCCAACGCCGCGCACCCTGATTGATGAGGTGGAACCGGCCTGGCCTGAAAGGGTTGTGATCTGAAGACCTGCGATCTTGCCACCCATGGCCTTCTCGAATGACAGGGTGGGAACATCCCTGATGGCGTCAGCTTTTACCACACTGGCGGCACCGGTGAAAGTGCCCTTTGTGGATGTACCGTAGGCAACAACAATCACCTCGTCAAGCGCAAGAGCATCAGTGGCCATCTCAACATTGATGACAGACCTCCCTGATACCTGGATCTCCTGTGTTTTGTAGCCGACATAGCTGAACACCAGCACAGCATCGGAAGGAACATTGCTGAGGGCATATTTTCCGTCAGCATCTGTATTGGTTCCAACTCCCCGTAGTCCCTTTACCAGTACCACTGCATAGGGGATCGGAGAACCATCTTCAGAGGCGGTTACCGTTCCGGTAACCCGTGTCTGCGCCATGCCGGCATTGACAAACAATACCGACAGGAAAATGAAGATTAGTTTTTTCATGGGAAATTAGCGTTAGTTAATAAAGGTTAACTCTCACAAGTTACAGAGAAATTTATTTTATAAAAAAAAAATTTGTATTACATCATACTGTTTTAAAGCATAGAGGTGAAGTAACATGGTTAATGTACTGAAAAACACATCAGATGCCAGCACGAGGCTTCCGGATGTCATCCGGAAGATTCCGGGCGGAAACCATCCTCTCTGGAAATTTATGTCCTACATAATCTCGGAAGAGGGAAAATTTGCATTCATGCTGCATGAAAATTTATCGCGCAATCATATTATTTCGTTCGCTTTTGAGTAAATTTCACTCAAATCTTTGCTCATCATGAAACTTTTCAAAGCTTTTTTGCCGGTAATGCTGATATTTTTCGGCTGTAATGCCACTGACACGTATGATGTACTCATCAGGAACGGAAATATTGCAGACGGATCAGGCTCTCCGGCCTTCAGGGGTGATATTGGTATTATGTCTGACACCATTGCTGCCATTGGTGACCTGCGGAAGGCCGGGGGTAAAACAGAGATAGATGCCTCCGGGATGACCGTTGCGCCAGGGTTTATTAACATGCTCAGCTGGGCAGTGGAATCACTTATTGAGGATGGCAGGTCAATGGGCGACATAGTTCAGGGGGTGACCCTCGAGGTGCTCGGTGAGGGTGACTCTTGGGGCCCCTGGAGCGAAAGCATGAAGAAGGAATTAAAGGCATCACAGGGCGACATAAAATATGACATAGGATGGACGACGCTGGGTGAATACCTCGAATACCTCGAAAAGAAGGGGGTCTCAACCAATATCGCATCTTTTGTGGGGACTGCAACCGTCAGGATACATACTGTTGGATATGACAACCGTCCGCCTGCTGCTGAAGAGATGGATTCGATGAAGCTGCTCGTAAGGCAGGCTATGGAAGAAGGCGCCATTGGTGTCAGCTCGGCCCTGGAATATGTCCCGGCCAGCTTCGCCTCCACCGAAGAGCTGACCGAACTCTGCCGGGTGGCTGCGGAGTATGACGGATTGTATATCTCACATATCAGGAACGAGGATGACACCTTCCTGGAAGCCATTGATGATTTCCTGAAGATTCCTGCTGCAACAGGCATCAGGTCTGAGATATACCACTTCAAGCAGGTGGGGCGGACCAACTGGGACAAACTTGACCCGGCTATTGCAAAAATAGATTCGGCACGGGAGGCAGGGCTCCATGTCACAGCAGACATGTACAATTACCCGGCAAGCTCAACCGGACTTGGTATCATCATGCCCGAATGGGTGCAGGAAGGCGGGTTTGAAAAGTGGGTCGCAAGGCTCCGTGATCCGAAGATAAGAAAGGTGATCGGGCCGGAGATAATGAAGACAATCCTGAGAAAACAGGGTACACCCGAAAAGATTATTGTCATCGGTTTCGATACCGACTCACTGAAATACCTGCAGGGAAAAACGGTTGCCGAAATAGCTGCCATGAGGGGCACATCACCGGAGGAGACCATCATGGACCTCATCATCGATGACGGAAGCAATGTCTCGGCCGTTTTCTTCTCAATGTCAGAGGATAACCTCAGGAAGGAGATAGCCATTCCCTGGATGAGCTTCGGCTCAGATGGCAAATCGATGGCACCGGAAGGCGTTTCCCTGAAGTCAGCCACCCATCCGCGTGCCTATGGCAATTTCGCCAGGCTGCTTGGCAGGTATGTAAGGGATGAGAAGATCATACCGCTGGAGGAAGCTGTTTACAGGCTTACCACCCTTCCGGCCACCAATATGAAAATAAAAAAGCGCGGCGCCCTCAGGGAGGGTTACTATGCCGATGTGGTTGTTTTTGACCCTGCCAGGATACAGGATCACTCCACCTTTGAGGATCCGCATCAGCTCTCAACGGGCATGTCACATGTCTTTGTCAACGGGGTACAGGTGCTCCGTGACGGAGTTCACACCGGCGCCACCCCGGGCAGGGTTGTCCGCGGCCCGGGATACAGGGATAAAAGGTAGTTTTAAGTATTCACCATGACATTCTTACTGAGATTCTCCTTATTACAACCCGGAAAGATAACTCACATTTAATGAGCTCTTTTTTAGGTAAGTATCTGAAGTCATTGCGCTTAACTTCGGAGTTCTCTGTCCTTATTTTGTAAAAAGTTGATTATATAAGTTTTGCGGCTGTAATGTTCATCCGGTGATAAGCCAGCTTTTCGGATCGTATTTACATTTTACCTTCATCTGTAACAACGGTTCATTTATCAAGATATGTTTAGTTTCTGTCAAAGATGTACTGTCTCAATTGTATGACATATTAGAAATCTGTTATGTTTGCATGCAAAACCAAAAAACAGACAGCAATGAAGACAATTTTCAAATCTTTACTTTTTACCGCAGTTCTGGCCCTGGTCATGACCGGCTGCAATAAGAACGACAACTATCTGACGGATGTAAATCTGAAAAGCACCTATGCCGACTGGGCTAAATCAACCGGTAATATTATTCCCTGGCTCTACAATACAGGGAATGTCAACTCATGCGAAGACATAAATTATGACTGTTCTGAGGCAGATATCTGCTCCGGACCCATTAATTTTGATGCTGAGACCGGCATGTTTGATGTTGCCTTTCCGGAAGGGATAACCGTTACAATGTCTGCTGACGGAAAATACGTTACATGGGCTTCAGACAGACCGGTAACCGGTGCTGTAGTGGTAAAGGGTGGAACTGATTCACATATTTATGAATACACCGAATGTACTTCAGGAGATGCCGGTCTGGTTTCTCCCAAGAATAACGGAGGTCAGATATCCACACTCAGCCACCTCGTATTCTGCTTCACATACTGTGAGGAACTGTGCTACGACTGGAGAAGTGAGACTGCATGGGGCGGCGACCTTGATCCCAGGGCAATCAATCCGAAGAACAAGAAGCCTGAAGGTGCATGGTTCTTCATCTACGACGGCGACGGAGCTGAAACCCTCTGGGCTGGCCAGAACGAAATCGCAGGAACAGTTGAGCTGATCGGATCAGATCTTGTTATCACCCTTGCCGAAGACTGGTACCTGCAGGATGTCGATGAACCTGTCAAGATTGAGGGTTACGAGGAATATCCCGTGGTAAGACCGGCAGCAGGTCTCTTTGCAACCTACAAGGGCGACGCTCTTTCAATACCTGTTGGTAAGTATAACTTTTATGCAATTCACCTCGATGTAATGAAAAAGATAATTGTTCCCTGTCCTGTTCTTGAATAAGAATACTTAAGGTTACATATTGAAAAAGGTGCCCCTCCCGGAGCACCTTTTTTCATTCACCCTGATCCAACTTCCGGACAGCGGTGAAAAGCCTTTAATGGCTTTAAATCAATAGCAATTCTCCTCTCAGAAATGACAAATTATTTTTTCTTGATGATCAGATTGAGTAAAAACAGGATTACAATTGCACCAATTGCACCTGTCAGAATTGCACCGAGCCAGCCGCCGCCAAGGGTAAGACCAAGCTTGCCAAGAATCCAGTAACCCAGCGGGCCTCCAATGATACCCACGATGATGTTACCCAGCAGACCCAGACCGCTGCCCTTGTAAAGTACACTG
>Ga0209099_1000244_pt1 | contig 64281 bp, 57 predicted proteins | sample AD_JPNHW2_MetaG_FD_184430 | JGI IMG/M metagenome (GOLD analysis project Ga0209099, IMG submission 184430) | Active sludge microbial communities of municipal wastewater-treating anaerobic digesters from Japan - AD_JPNHW2_MetaG (SPAdes) (version 2) | ecosystem: Engineered > Bioreactor > Anaerobic...
AACAAGAGTGAAAAAAGCTATATAAGCCAACCTGAAGCAGAAGCCATTTGGCTCAAAAAAATTTGAGACGCCTGCCGACTGTCGGTCTAGATGGGTAGGCATTTCATGTTTATTCAAGGCTCTTGTTGCTCAGAGATCTTCCTGCCATGAATATTGCACCGACTGCCGGGATTGTCTTCAGGTCGTCGGGCTTGTCCGCCTGCATCTTTGTCTCGCTCGCGTTTTCGGAAAGTGCAACGGGCCCATCAGAAAGCAAGCTGGAGTTGGTTGGTAAACCGGGCGGCATGGTTGTTGCGGTTGCCTCCGCCTGGATGGTCGGATAGGTCATGATCATCAGGTACGGCCCCTGACCGCTCTCTCTTGGCAGGAAGGAAACCTGCGCGCTGCTATTGCTGATGGCCTCCAGGAGGAAGGAGATCTTGCTATCCTTTTTATTCCCGTTATTCTCTTTTATGGCGTTCTTCAACTTCTGGGAGACATCAAAGGCAAAGATGCCGTCGCCATCCGTATTGCTGCTCATGGCTGTGGCATCGTTCTTCTTGATGATATTCCAGGCAGGAAGGATATTGACCAGAAATGTGGTGTAATCCGAGCTTTCATCCCAGTCCGAGCCGATGGTCAACAGGGCCACCAGGACCGGGTCTCCCTGATTTTGCATGGACGCCGCCTTCAGAACCAGAACGGCAACATCGTCATCGGTGATATTGAGGCCGGAGATGTCAAACTGAATCGCCGGTGCGCCTGGATAGCTGGCCCGCTCGCTCTTGTTTCCCTCGTTCACATCAACAGCGCAGAGAAGAGTCTCAGTTTGATTGAAGACCGAAACCCTGTTTTCTCCCATGCTGATGTAAACATCCTGCGAAGCAGGAATGACCGTCATATCGCTCTTCGCTTGGCCCGCTCCCGCATCCGCGCCCAGAGCGCAGCCGAAAAGAGACGCCGCCAGAAGCATTGTAAGCAGCACAGTCATAATCATAGTTGAAAGCATATTCATCATCAATTCCGGCAGCGATAGCACTAACCCCCTTCTCATCATGAGCCTCATCACGAACACTCATCCCCTTCTTTTCAATAATCTATTTACCTCAGTCATATTTAAATTTTTAGATTTAGATCCATTTTTACATGAAGTCAGCCAGCCCCGTCTGCCTGGCCTTGTCGTTCTTGAAGAGGGAGTTGATCTCGATCTTCAGAAGCTGCAGCCTCTGCTTGGTGTAGCTGCTCGCGCCGTACTCCTCAGCTACCTTTATGGAGACTTCCAGATATTTCCTGACGCTGCCCTCATGGACGGTGAGGATTATCCTGCCGCCGCACTTGGGGCAGGTCTCCTTCAGAGGCGGGCGGCGGAACTTAGCTCCGCACTTCACGCACCTCACCTTCTGCTTGGAGAACGCATGCAGGTTTCCTATCAGGTCCGGCAGAAAGTGAGAGTTGATGACCCTTTCCGCTACATCCTTCTCGTCCACCGCCCGGATCATCCGCCCTAGCTCCAGCTGAGCATCCATCTTGTCGATCATAGTCTCTAAAGTCTTGTAGGCGCTGTTCTTGGGTCCGGCTGCTATATCCGTGGTGCTGTGGCTGAAGTTGAATCCCTCGTACTGGGCATCGGACCCCAGCCTCTTGGAGACCAGATCGAACTTCTTCTCCAGGTCTTTGGGGTTTGCAGTTCTCAGGGTGGCCTCATAGAACTCAAGGGGGTACACGGGCGTCAGATCGAGGTTATGGGCTTCCTTGTCAACCTCGGAAGGGTTGAGGATAGTGGTCATGACCAGACAGGCATCCATCTTTCCCCCTCGCTTGGCAGGAAGGTAGGACATCGAGAAGTTGACCAGTGCATCCATGAGCAGCATCACGCAGTCCTCATCGCCGTCGCAGTTGCGCCTCTTGGCAGCATGAAAGAACGGATGGCCAAATCCTGCCGACGCCGGGCTGTAGCCGATGAGCCTGCAGAGCACTCCCGCTGAGGTATGGGGGGCAAGTCCCACCATCAGGGTGCCGATCAGGTCCGCCGGTGTTTTGGCATTGTAGTAGGGCTCAAGGCCATAGAACTTGACGAGAAGCTCATCCACAAATTGGGCCACTCTGACCAGATAGTCACCCGCGTCCACCGCCAGGATGATGTCCTGGACGCGAAGCTCGCAGACCTGGTCAGGCGAGGTCAATGGCTGGCCGTGCATATCATGGGTGTATCCCAGGCCGCACAATACCTCCGGGCTCGTGCCGATCTCGTCCGGACGGAAATGGGTTAGAGGCAAATCGGTCAGATCGTATCGCACCGTTCCGTCCTTGAAGATGTTCACCCCGTGTTTGGCTCGCAGTATCCCTTTCTCCAAAGGCTCGGGTGTCTTGTCCCGGGAGGACAGCCCCAGGACCCCCTTGAGCGACTCCGGCTCCCTCTCGCCCAGGTTTTCGAGCGCCTGATGATACAGCTTCTTGACATCAATCTGCATCTTGGCAACAGCCGTCGTCTCTTTATCGCATTTGGGGCACTTCTCAGGGGCGGGAATGTTGCACTGTGGACAGACTCTCTTCTTTTCTGTGTGGCTGCCGCATTCGCACCGGAAGGCAAAGCCCTCCTTGCCGCATGCTTTGCATACCCTCCGCTCGATCTCGATATTGATGACTCCGGTGGTGTGGCTTGTGGAGTGCTTGGCAGCTTCCTGGATGGATCTTGATTTGCCGCCCTCTTCGCCAGTGGGAAAGAGAACATGAGGCGGCGGGCGCATAAGTCTCTTGTCCGACTTCTCAGGCCGGCCCATGCGAGCGCCGATGCGCGTGGGTGCCCGGGCGCGAACGACCAGGCCGGAGCGCATGTTTACCAGATCAAGAGCCGAGCCATCCTTTTTGCCATCGTTCTCGCCTTGGCTTGAGCCTTCAGATTTTTCTTCCCCGGCCCTATCCTCCGTTCTTATTTCGCCATCAGCATCAACTGCATCAACTGCGCCATCTGCTCCCTCTGGGCTGCGTCTCTTCAGGCCGGCGCCATCCGGCTCCAATCCCAGGCAGAGCAGGAATGGCAGCGGATCCTGAATGATGATCTTTCCGCCTCTCACTCTGTGAAGGACCAGAAGCGTCTCCAGCGACTCTTTGGCAGCCATGGAAAGCAGAAGAGGGCCGGATGTCCCGGATTCGAGGACTCCTTCCGAGAGTGCCAGAGAGGCGAGCTTCTCGTAGTCCTTCTGGGTGAGGTCATGCCAGAGATAGGTATAGGCCGGGTGGAGGGGAACGCCATATTTTCGAGAAAGGGCGATGGCCTCTTCGCCGTTGATTTTCTCTTTTCCGGCGGGATCTGCACCCGCCTTCAGCAATTCCTCTGCCCACCACTCAAAGACATAGGAGGCAGTAGCCAGAGGCCGGTTGTTTTCCAAAAACTCGCCATAGCTGATCAGTATCTCGCCGATATCAAGAATGCTGGAAATATGGGCCTTGAGAGCGACTTGAATGCTTCTAGGATCTTTGCAGCTCCTGGGCATCCATTGCAGAATATCCTCTTCGGAATCGAGGCGGACCACGTCTCCGTTCAGCAGTCTTACCGTCGGGCCTTCGATGGAGCTCACGGGAGCAACCGCCGCTGCCTTTCCAGGCTGCTCAACCTTTATCTGGGTTCCGGCGGCCATGAACTGGCCGAGGAGCATCATGGTGGCGGGATTGATTCCTGCGGCAGCAAGGCCGGTATTTCTTGCCCGCCCGTACCTCAGCCGAAAGCCCCCTGCTCTTGATGGGTGAGAGAAGACCGGCCGTCCGGCAATCAGGTCTCTGAGGAATTTAGGTGTTGAGTCTCCGCCATCTTTCTTTCCGCTGCTCAGGCTGTCAAGCCACTCCCAGCCGGTGATGGCAAGCTTAGTGACATGCTTCTTGAGCTTGGGCCTCTTTAGGGCTATACCCTCAGCCGAGACCAGAGCTATGCCGCCTCTCACCCGGTTGGTCTCGATTCTGGGAAGGTCGCGATATCCCGATACCTCCTCCTCCTCTGTGGGCTCACCTTCAATACAGATGGGACAGTTGCGCACAATGGTTCGAATCTCGTCGTCCGAGGGGGAATACTGAAGCCCAGCTACCCGTTTGTAGAGGCCGATCTCCTCCACATAGCGCTCCACCTCTTCCGGCCTGGGCTTCCAGGGAGCAATTCCCATGGCCCGTCTCACATAATCGGCCACAAGAACGGAGAGAGCCTGAGCAGTTCCACCGGCGGAACGGATGGGACCCGCATAGTAGACCTTGAGATATTCAGTTCCGTCATCATTTTTGCCTATGTCCACGCGGGCTATTCCCTCAATGGGCGCGGCCACCACTCCTTCCGTCAGCAGCGCTACTGATGTTCGGATGGCGTTTTCCACAGACTGAACTTTGCTGGCTCCCTTTCCCAAACGGCCTTCTGCGAAATCCACACCAATGGCCAGAGCCGCTTCTTCACGGCTCAGGCCCTTTTCCTCCAGCTCTCGAATGCGAGCGGCAATGCCAGCAATGCCGATCAGCTTCTCCACCCTTTCCGCCAGGTCCACTGCGAGCGGCACCTCGACATAGGTGGTGGGATCCAGACCCCGGCTTCTTGCCGTCTGGGCTATCTGCATGGCGTCTTTAAGGCCATTCTGTAGAAGCTCGAAGTATTCGGAATTTTTCATCACTCATTTCCCCACAGATAGAGGCCCGTGACGGAATCAGCAACCCTCTTCAGGGGCAGGCTGCCGGAAAGCTCCTGGATGTATACTTCCCCGGCAAAGATGGTGCCTGAGATCAAATGGCCGCCCCAGGTTCTTGCTGTCTTCTCCGATAAAACGGCATGAGCATGCACAAAAGGCCTGCCGTCCTTCAGGGATATGTTGCCGGAGCAGGATGCCATCTCCACCGGCTCATTCAGAGCTATCTTGCCGTACTCATGAGAACTCTGATCATAGCAGGCGAGAATTGCACTGGAGAGAGCCCCTATGGCACTGAGAGCGCCGGTCTCTATTCCATTTTCTTCAGCCAGAATGGTGAACTGGCGGATGATATCTTCCCCATGATCGAGCCTGGCAAAGATGATGCGGCCCTGCCTGAAATTCCTGGTAAGCATCAGTTATCCCCTTTCCGCCAACGATGGCTGAGAACATAATGCTTTCGCAGGCAAACGTTTTCAAGGGCGGCTATGGGATACGAGTCAATTGGATATGATCTATGGAGGTTTTTTCGTGAAATATCCGGAAAACAGTTGGGGTGTAGGGTGGAGCCATTTATCTCTTCATCCTGCAAAGTGAGGACTGCTTTTCTCCGCTTTTATGGATAATATTAAAACGGGACCCTATTGGTGAAAACTGGCCCAATGATATCGTTTCAGGCAAACTCACTAAAACATATTGCCTGTCAACCCCCCGGCTTCGCATGGGGATATATAGGGACTTATCCCGTTTGCAGGCAAGAATATCACATTTACTTATTATTATTTTTTATCAACTCACAAATTTCTGATATCTGTAAAAACTATGAAAACTTCTTTTGACCATTTTTCCTGTGGAACCCGGTCTGAGAAATCCTGCCCGAGAGATCAAACCAGGCATAGAAGACTCTGAATAGTCTCTTCCGAACGCGGGATTTCATACAGTAGGCTGAGAGTTTAAGAACCTTGCGCCTTATCTCAGCAAATGCATTCTATCAAAGCGTCATCTATTTTTGATGTGAAATGCAATGATCCTCGATGAATCTGGAGTCTCTGGCATCCCAGCTGCGAGGATTTGTAGGCATCACTCGCAAAAAGCAGATAGGCAGCCTATTGCAGTTCTTTCCTGTGCAGTCCGAGCGTATCATTGCCTCCTTTGGAGAGGACGCGGCAGTGATCGACGACGGGGAGGAGGTTATGCTCCTGGCGGCGGACGGCATCTGGTCCAAGCTCATGGATGTCGATCCGGAGTGGTCCGGCTACTGTTCCGTCCTGGTAAATGTGCACGATATCGCCGCTATGGGCGGCTGGCCGGTGGCAATGGTCGATGTCCTCTCTGTGAGCGACCAGGAGATCGCAGAGCGGGTCCTGCGGGGCATGAGGAAGGCAATAGAGAAATTTCATGTGCCGATCATCGGCGGGCACCTGCATCCGGACACGCCCTACAGTGCTCTTGACGTCTCCATTCTGGGCAAGGCAAAGAAGAGCGGCGTCATCCTGAGCAGCACAGCCCGGGTGGGGGAGGTCGTTATCGCAGCTGCCGACCTTGATGGCAGGCCGCATGCTAAATTTTCCATAAACTTCGACTCCACCAGCTTCAAGGACAGCAAGACCCTGCTCACCCAATTGGGATGCATGCAGGAGCTGGGCGAAAGGGGCCTGGTCAGGGCGGGAAAGGATATCAGCAATCCCGGACTGCTGGGGACTCTCGGAATGCTGCTGGAGACCAGCAGGGTGGGAGCAGTGGTGGATGTGGATAAGATTGCCGTTCCCACGGGCCTGGACCTGCCATCCTGGCTGAAGATGTATCCGGGAATGGGCTTTGTCGTTACTGCAAAACCGGAAGACTCGCAGGCTGTCCTGGAGGTATTCGAAAGGCGCGGCCTTACTGCCAGGGTGATCGGACGGGTCACGGAAGAGAGAAAGCTGCTCATCGCTCAGGGCGGCGAAGAGTGCGTTCTCTTTGACCTGGAAAAGGAGTGCGTAACCGGAATTCACTGAAGGGAACTGTAATTGAAATGGACGGCAATTTCATAGACTCGCTAAAGCGGGCGGCGAAATCGAGAAGGGCCAGGATCGGCATAGGCATCTGGAAGGCGGACAGGGAACTGATTGCATCTCTTCAGTCGGCCGGGGAGTATGCCGATCTGGTGGTTGTGGGCGATCCCGGATGCGACTGCCATCTGGAATGCGCCAGCAGCCAGGAGCCCTGGAATGAGCTGGTGCGGCTTTTAGCCGAGGGCAAGATCGATGGCGCTGTGCGGGGAAACCTGCCAGCAGGTAGGACCATGCGCGCCCTCGCCGATCAGTTTTCTGTCCGCGTGAGGCGTCTGGCTCTGCTGGAGGTCTCTGGATGGGCTTTTCTTCTCGGGCCGGTGGGAATCGATGAAGGCGAGACTGCGGCTGACAGGCTACAGCTGCTGCTGGGCGGGGCCGCATTTCTGCGCGGCCTGGGCCAGGAGCCCAGGGGAGCTGTTCTCTCCGGCGGCAGGATGGAGGACAATGGCCGGTGCGAGCGGGTTGACCGCAGCCTTCTGGAAGGCGAACTGATCGTCTCCCAGGCGCGGGAGGCAGGAATTCTGGCTGAGCACAAAGGGATACTCATCGAGAGCTGTCGGGGAGATGATATCGTCATTGCTCCGGAGGGCGTGTCCGGCAACCTCATCTTCCGAACGCTGCTCCTGCTGTGCGGAGCATCGTCCTATGGCGCTCCGGTGCTGATGGACCGGGTCTTCGTGGACTCCAGCCGGGCAAGGGGCGGATTTGACGGGCCGGTGATGCTGGCCAGCTGCATGGTGGCGATGAGGGAAAAGCGGGAAAGCAAGCAGCCATGAGACGAATTTATGAGGCGGATTAATGAGACGAATCGTAGCATTTAACAATGTGACCATTGACGGCTTCTTCGCCGGGCCGCATGGAGAGATCGACTGGTTTAAAGTCGATCGGGATCCTGAATACGATGAGTTCTCACGGGATCAATCGAAGACAGGCGATGCTATGATCTTAGGGCGCACGACCTATCAAATGATGGAAAGCTACTGGCCGACGCCCGAGGCGATGAAGAGCAATCCAGATATGGCTGAGGTCATGAACGGCATTCAGAAGATCGTCTTTTCCAGAACGCTTCGAGCAGTGGATGAAAGATCCAACTGGAGAAATGTCAGGCTTCTCCATGAGATAAGGGCAGAGGAAATCCTCAAGCTTAAGGAGCAGAAGGGCAAGAATATTGCGATACTGGGCAGCGGAAGCATAGTGCGGCAGCTGACCAATCTCGGCCTGATCGACGAGTATCAGCTCCTTGTTCATCCCGTCATTCTGGGTGCCGGAAAGAGCCTGTTTGCCGGTGTGGAAACGAAAAGCCTTCGGCTTATCAAGACAAGAGCATTCAAGAACGGAATTGTCTGGCTCTGCTACCAGTCGAGCAAGTGATTTCGTGAGCATCGCCAATTTCCCGGAGAAGGCATGAATGTCATTTCCAGGTTTATATCTATTCCAGGGTCTTCTCTCAGTCTGCAGAGATGTTGATAATCAATGAACCGGACCATCCGGAAGAGGCTCCCTTGTCGTCCAGGGCCATGGCTTTGACCTGGTAGGTTCCGGCCCGGCTCCATTTGTGAGATACGCTTTCTTTCGTTCCGGAATCGATATAATCCAGACCTGTCCAGGAGGTTGTTTTGTCGCCCCAATCGAAGACGTATTTGACATGGTCACCGTCCGGATCGTTTGCGGATGTGGCATATCTGTAGCTTGCTTTTCTTCTACCGCATGTCGGTCCGGATGGCAGAGCAGGCGAATCCGGTGGATAGTTATCAGCAATTGTCACATTCTTCAGATACATCCAATCTGATGATGCGCCCTTCGTGTCTGTGGCTCTGGCTCTGATCTGATATTCTCCTGCCTTTGCCCAGGTATGAGAAGCGCATTCTATTGAGCCGGAGCCGACCAGCTCCGTAGTGGAGGTGGCGCCATCTCCCCAGTCAAAGCAGTACGCTATGCAGTCATCATCGATATCTTTTGCCATTGTAAAGTAACTGCATGCAATTGCCCTATATCCGAAGTCCGGCCCGAATAGCTCCTTTGGACTCTCAGGTCTGTTGTTGTCAATGACGCTTACGGTCAAGTTTTCTGACCAATTCGATTCCGCTCCAAGAGGGTCCCTGGCGATCACTCTGACCTGGTAGTCTCCAGCCTGGCTCCAGATGTGCGCCGCACTGCCATTGCTCACGGTGCCGGTCGGACAGGTGCGAGATACATTTCCGTCTCCCCAGTCGAAGGCATACTCCACCAGGTCTCCGTCGGGGTCGGATGCAACTGAGCTGCAGGAATATTCGGCCCAGGCGTGAATTGATCCCGTTCCTAATGGATCTGAGGGTCTATCTGGCGGAGAGTTTATGATGACTTCTTTTTCCTGCGACCTGGCGGAAGATGCACCTCTCGCATCAATGGCAATAACCGTGATCCGGTAGGCTCCGGCCTTTGTCCAGGTGTGGTTACAGGTGGCTCTCTTTCCGGTGGAGAGAAAGTCGGTCTTTGATTCATTTCCGTCTCCCCAGTCGAAGATGTACCTGAGCCGATCTCCGTCTGGATCGGTGGCGCTGGCGGCGAAGGTATAAAGCTCTACAGGAATTCCACTGGCCGGTCCCTCGGGAGTGTCGGGCATCTCTGGGGGATTGTTTGCAATTGCAGTGAGGCTTGGATTGGGCAAGAAGGGCATCGTCTTCTGGCTCGCGGTCCCGGTCCATTGCAGCAGATTTGCGGCATCAAGGGCTGATATGCGGAGGGCATAGCCGGCATCATTTCTGGATGCGTCCTCTCTGTGCGGCTCCTCTCCCAAAGCAGATGCTTGATAAAATATGATGAATGTCAATAGCATCACTAAGATGACCGAAAGCCTTGCATAGTGGCCAAATTTCTTGCGAGACACATGATAGAAAGTAATATGAATAATATTTAAATTTTTCTACATATATAACAAACCAATGCTGCCCATGCAAACAACTGCACAATTCTAAACAGGCACAAAAAGTTGATATATTCTGCGAGCTACATCTTATCAATGTCAAAAATAAACTTGATTGTAGTATTGATGGTGTTTCTGGTGGCATTTTTTATTGCCTCTGCGGCATATGCTTCAGAGCTGAATCGGAATGCAGATTCTAAATTGACCGCATCGACTCCGGAAAATCCGGCTATTGTGAAAGATGAGATCGTCATTGCCAAGGAGAACGGATCTCGGGTGCAGTGGCGACACATAGTGCTGAAGGGAAATAACACCGAAATCGGCATGGCTTTGGGTCAGATCGCACAGAGAGACTACGGCGTCAAATCGCTGCAGAAATATGATGACCCAATTTATGGCAAAGCCAGACAGGAGTATATGAAGAGCAATTGTCCGCCTCTGGTAGAGAGAATGGCAGGCATTGCCAGGGCCTACGGACTTTCAGAAGACAATGATGCGTTTGATACTACGACATTGCCTTACGATGCCGGGTCCCTGGCCTGCTCTATGATTTACTTTCCTCCGGAGACCATGATCAGCGGGAACGCTCTGGTTTCCCGGAATACTGAGTGGTATCTGGTTCCTGTTGATGTCTATCTTAACCTGAGCGACAATGCAACAGGCAATGCCGCTGCGTCTCGTGACTTCATAATGGAGATTTATCCAGATGAGGGATATTCTACAATAGCCATCAGCATGAACGATCTAAATTCCGTCACGGACGGCCTTAACTCCGAAGGTTTGGGAATATCAATGCTGGAGGATATCTCATTTCTCCCTGGGCAGACGCTTCCTGCGGGCGCTAGAGACAGCGGGGTCAATAACCTGCAGATAGCGCGGCTCATCCTGGAGACCTGCCGGACGGTGGAGGAGGCAAAGATTGCATTCCTGAATAACAAGCTGTTCTTCACAGGAATGGCAAGTCACTACATGGTCTACGATAACCTGGGCAACTCCACCATAGTTGAGTGGAATGAGACGAATGGTAGCGTGATATTTACTGATGGCAGCCCTGCAAAGCCCAGTATCATGACCAATCATCCCATCTACCTCTATACTGGCTACTCACTAGAGACGCTGCCAAGAGAAGCCAATCTGATTCCCTACAACGATCCCTACGACTCCTTCCGGCGCTATATTACGCTCAGCAATCTTACTAGTACTACCAACAGTCAGAATGGCAGGTTCACAGAGGTTCAGGCTGCCGATGCCCTGAGCGCTGTCTCTCCCAACACGGTGATCGCTGCGGAAGGGGCAATGAGACCGCTTCCCATCAATACAATCTATCACGTCCTCACCGACCTGACCAATGGGAGCATGAAGGTGAAGTTCTATCTCATGAACGGGCCCAAAGACCCTGTGACTGGAAAGAACACTTCGGTCTTTTCGCCGTACGTTACATTCAAATTGGACCGATCAATTGGCAGGTAGCGGCAGGTAGCCGGAGCCAGAAAGGGCCACACATATTTTTTCTGGATATCCTATCCATCAAGTTATCCAGTCTTCCGGCCCGAGTGTGACAGCCTGGGTGATCGGGAACGCTGGCTGCGTGGGCAGCCATACCCGCCCTTTCTAACCATGAAATTAAAACGAATGCTGAATTAATGAATGCCCTGCCATTTGATCGGAAAAAAGCAATAGGGAAAAGCTATAACTACCTGAAAACCCCCTCCAGAAAATGAGCAAAGGAGAGAATAATGTCGGAGGATCAGAAAGATATCTACAGCCGGGCTCCGGAGATCTTCAAGAGGCTCCGGCGTGAGATCGACAAAGTCATTGTCGGCCAGAATGTGGCCATAGAACAGCTATTGGTGGCCATCTTCGCCGGAGGCCATGCTCTTTTGGAGAGCAATCCGGGTCTGGCCAAGACCTTGCTGGTGAAGACCACTGCCTCCTGTCTGGGCCTGGACTACAGCAGGATTCAATGCACTCCGGACCTTATGCCCGCGGACATCACCGGCACGACGATCATCGATGAGATCGATAAGAGCAAAAAGTTCCGCTTCGAAGCGGGGCCGGTCTTTGCCAATATCGTCCTGGCGGATGAAATCAACCGGGCTTCTCCCAAGACGCAGAGCGCTCTTCTGGAGGCCATGCAGGAAAAGCAGGTGACGGTAGGAAACAAGACCTATCTACTCGACAAGCCTTTCTTCATCCTGGCGACGCAAAACCCAATTGAGATGGAGGGCACCTTTCCCCTTCCAGAGGCGCAGCTGGACCGCTTCCTGCTAAAGATTTTCATGGATTATCCTTCCAAGGAGGAAGAGATGGAGATCCTGGAGAGATATACCATTCGCAGCGAGCCCGCTGTAAATCCGGTGGTCAGCAAGGATGAGCTGATAGCATTGCAGCAGCTCTGCCGCGACATACCGGTCTCCGATGATCTTAAGACGGCAACGGTAAACCTCGTGCTTGCCACGCGCAAGTGGGAAGGAGTTGCCTACGGAGCAAGCCCCAGGGCTACCATCGGTCTCATACTCGCCGCCAAAGCCAGGGCCTTCATCCAGGGCAGAAATTACGTCTCCAAGGATGATCTGCACGTCATGGCCTATCCGGTCCTGAGGCACAGAATCATCCTGGGATTCGAGGCAGAGCGAAGGGGCCTCACCCGCGACCAGGTGGTAACGGACATTCTAAAGAGCCTGTCTCTTTGATGGATGCTGAGTATGGATACCGAGTTCTTTAAGGAGCTGGACAGGTTCTCGCTGCTCGTCAGAAAGAGGGTGTCGACCGCCTACAGCGGAGGCAGAAAGTCCCTGCGCTTCGGTCACGGCATAAGCCCGGTCGGCTACCGGGAGTACCGCAAGGGAGACGACTTCAAGCTGGTGGACTGGAAGGTGTACGGCCGGACCGAGAAGCTCTACATCCGGGAGCACGAGGAGGAGAGGAGCCTGGTAGTGCACATCCTCCTGGACGGCAGCGCCAGCATGGGCTATGAGGGAAAGTTCGGATATGCTTGTCGGCTAGGAGCGGGCTTTGCGTATCTCGCCACTTCTGAGAACGAGAAGTATGCCATCTCCCTTTTTTGCATGAAGCTTTATCCGGGCGAGCCCAAGCGGGGAAGGAGAAATCTCTTTCAGACCATTGAGGCCCTTGACAGGACCACGCCCAGAGGGGGCACAGGATTGCTCGCCATCGCCGATCAGGTGGAATCGCTTCTCAAGACCACCAGCCTGGTGGTTCTGATATCCGACCTTTTAGGCGATACGGATGATGTTCTCTCCAGCATCTACCGGCTGTCAGGGCATGAGCTGGTGGTAATTCAGGTGCTTGCACCGCAGGAGACGGAGATGCCATTTGGCGGCGATATCAAGTTCGTGGACCTGGAGAGCAGCCTGCCGCTCATCACCCGTGTCACCGAGCAGGAGAGGCAGGAGTATTTAAAACGCATCGCTGAGCACAATGATCGCATACGTGCGGCGTGTAGTCAGGTGGGAGCGGACTATTTCCTTGTGAGAACGGACCGGCCCATCTTCGAGGCATTCTCGGAGATGCTAAGCCGCACTGTGGTCCGGAAGGCATGAGAGAGAAAGATGATGCAATTATGAAGTAGAGCAATGATGAAAGAAGAAGAAATGGCGAAAAAAAGAAATGATGAACTCGAATAACCGCGTTCAGCTTGGCTATGGCCAGGGGTGCCTTGATTTGATGCTGGCGGAAGGGGCAGAGGTGGTGCTGGCTGAGGAGCTGGCGGCTTCGCCTGCTGGCGAGATTGAGAGGTCTCTGGACCATTCCCTGGGCAAGAGCCTGGAAGATTTTGCCGGCTGCAAGTCAGCCAGCATTCTGGCAAGCGACATCACCCGTCCCGCTCCCAGCCATCTCATGCTTCCCCCTCTCATCAGCAGGCTTGAGGATCTGGGCATCCGCGATCTGAAGGTCATCTTTGCCCTGGGAACGCACCGCAGGATGACGCCAGCCGAAGAGCAGCAGCTTCTCGGTGATTGCACCAGCCTCCCCAGAATGCAGCATGATCCCAGGAATTGCGTTTATTTGGGGGATACTGGGCTGGGAACGCCGGTGGAGATCCTGGAGACAGCCCTCTCCTCGGATCTTATCGTGGCTACGGGAAACATCGAGTATCACTACTATGCCGGGTACAGCGGCGGAGCCAAGGCGGTCCTGCCCGGGATCAGCTCAGAGCGTTCAGTGGTCAAGAACCATGAGCTGATGAGAGATCCCAAATCAATAACTGGCAGGGTCGACAGCCCGGTTCGCCGGGACATGGAGGATGCGGCAGGGATTGCCGGGCTGGACTTCATCCTGAATGTGGTCCTGAACGGCAGAAAGGAGATAGTGCAGTCGGTTGCTGGCGATTATATCTCCGCTCACCGCACCGGAGTTGCGACGGTCGATCGCATGTACCGCCGCCCGGTTGAGCCTGCGGAGATCGTTGTGACCTGTGCCGGTGGCAGGCCCAAAGACCTCAACCTCTTCCAGGCCCAGAAGGCCTTGGACAATGCCAAGAATGCAGCCGTTCCCGGTGGCAGCATAATCCTGGTGGCGGAGTGCTGCGAGGGGCTGGGCCATCCGGTCTTCGAGCGCTGGGCAAGGGCGGCAAAGTCAGCCGAGGACTGCTGGGAGCGATTCGGCAGGGAGTATGAGTTTGGCGGCCACAAGGCTGCCTTCCTGGCCAGGGAGTCGATGCAGCATCACCTGATCCTGGTCTCAGCTCTGCCCAGGGATCAGGCGGAGATGTGTTTCTTCCAGCCGGCAAAGACCCTCGAGCAGGCCCTGGAGCTGGCGAGAGCCAGGCAGGGCAGGGACGCGCGGCTGCTGGTCATGCCGCATGGGAACCTCACGCTGGCAGTGGGGAAATGATCTTTGTCTGTTTGAAGGAGGTTTTTCTAGTGGCACTGCTTCACGACATCGGCCAGTAATTGCAGACCTGATTTCTATCTTCCGCAATTAGAAAGAAATCCTTTTATTTCAGAAGCGGCTTTCTAGGTATTGACTATGTTCCGATTGACTGCTCATATCCGTGGAAGGGTTCAGAGAGTAGGTTACAGGGCAAAGGTTGTCTCCCTGGCTAAAGAGAAATGAACCTCACAGGCATGATCCAAAACCGTCCCGACGAAACAGTCCTTGTTATCGCAGAGGGCGAAAGAGACGCTCTGGAGAAATTCGGATTGGCCATCTGGATCAAGAACACATTCATTGATGTGATAAGCGTTGATTCAGCGATTACCGCAGGAGCAGGAACTTTCTTGGACTTCAGGAAGATTACCGGTCCGGATGAAGTGGGCGAGCGCCTGGATTATGGCATCGAGATACTAAATGTTATGGCGGCGGGTATCCTGGATATCAAAACCGACATACAGGACATTAAAGTCGGCATACAGGATATTAAGGCCAACACGCAAAGCATTGGTGAAGATATCCAGAATCTAACTGAGATCACCAAGACAGGTTTTGATAACTTGAACTGCAATGTGAATAAACTGCATGTGGAGCAGGATGAGACCGCTCAAGAGATTCGCGGCCTCAGAGAAGACATGAAGAGCTATATGGATCGGCGGTTTAGGAAGATTGAGTCTGAGCAGGCTGACATCAGAGAGATGCTCAAGGTGGTTTATCCGCAAGATATCAAAGAGTGGTCCTCGTAAACCTATTGCGCTTCCCTTTGTATTGATTTTATCTACCTTTTTATTATTCTATTTCCAGTGGAGATCGCTATCAATCCCCGCCGCCCTCTCCTCCGCACAGGCGGCTTGCTCTTGCTTTGAGCAGTCTAATCCCCCTTTCTTCCCACCCTCTCCAGAGCCGCCTTCAGCTCCTCCATCTTCACCGGCTTGCTGATGTACCCATCCATTCCGGCGGCAAGACACCTCTCCCGGTCTCCCCGCAGGGTATAGGCGGTCATGGCGATTATCCTGGGCTGTTTTTCCGCGGGCAGGCTGCTCCTAATGGATCTCGTGGCCTGAAGCCCATCCATCTCCGGCATCTGAATATCCATGAGGATCACATCATACGATTTGCTTTCCAGGCATTTCAGCAGATCCTTGCCGTTTACTGCCACATCTGCCATGTAGCCCAGATGCTTGAGCATGGCCAGAGCAACCTTCTGGTTGATCGGATTGTCCTCAGCCAGAAGGATGCTGAGATCCTGGTTAGAAGCCGGGGGGAGGCCCCTCCCTCTTTCCGGCTCGGTAGCATCTTTTCTCTCCCCAAAGATGGCCAGCAGCGCGCCAGCAAGCTGCGCCTGTCTGACCGGCTTGGCCAGGAAGATATGGGTCTTGCTGGCAGGCAGGCTCGCTTTCTCTCCCAAAAAGCCGATCTCTATGACGGGCATCGATTGTGGCATCTGCTGCCCGCCGATCCGTTCCGCGAGCGCTGGCCATTTTGCCATATCGGCATCGATGATGACCACATCGTACCTGCCTTGATCCAGTAGCCTGCAGGCCTCCCGGTCTGAGCCGGTCCCATCCGCAATGGCTGCAAAAGAGCGGAGGTGATTGGATAGCATCTGCCTGCTCGCTTCCTTTTCCAGGGCAACTAGTGATTTTTTGCCTTTCAGTCTGGTGTAATCTCCTGCAAGCTGAGTATCATCAGCACTATCACTGCCTTGAGCTCCGGCCGCCTTGTCAGTCCATTTTTCCGGTATGGTGAAGTGAAATTGCGATCCAACGCCGGGCTTGCTCTCCGCCCAGATTCTGCCGCCCATTAGCTCGGCCAGCCGGCTGCTGATAGCCAGCCCCAGGCCGGTTCCGTCATACCTGCGGGAGAGAGACGAATCCACCTGGCTGAAAGGGAGAAAGAGCCGGGACATGCGGTCTTCTGGGATGCCTATGCCTGTATCCGTCACAATAAAATGATATTCCTTATTTTTCCCGTCCCTGGCCACGGATACGGTTATCTCTCCAGATTGGGTGAACTTGACGGCATTGCTGAGCAGATTGGCGAGAACCTGCCCCAGGCGCAGAGAGTCGCCCATCATCCTTCCGGGCACATCTTCCGCCAGAATATAAGCCAGATCCAGGCGCTTTTCAGCGGCTTTGGCCGCAACCTGGTCTAGAGAGGTCTCCAAAACCTCCCGCAGGTCGAATGGCAGCTGTGCGATATCCATTCGACCGGCATCGATCTTGGAGAAATCCAGTATTTCATTGATGATGCTGAGCAGGGATAGGCCGCTGATGCGGATGGTCTTTACATAATCGCTTTTCACCGGATCAAGGTCGCTCTCCAGGAGCAGATCAGTCATCCCGATTATGGCATTGAGCGGCGTTCGGATCTCATGGCTCACGCTGGCGGTAAACTCCGCTTTGGCCTTGGCCGAGGCTTCTGCTGCATCTCTGGCCCGGACCAGCTCTTCTTCCATCTTCTTCTGCTCGGTTATGTCTATGCAAACACCCAGGGCAGCATAGAATTCGCCGGACTCGTTGAGCAGAGGATAGATGGAGTACATCGCTGGAAATGTCTCATTGTTGCGTCTTATGAGCTGTCTGTATCCAGATAGTGTTGTATCTTTTCTCATCCGTCTGGCAGCTTCAGCCAGTTTATCGCAATCCTCGGAGACCAGAAGCATTGTGACCGGTTTTCCCAGAACCTCTTCGCGGCTGTAGCCAAAGCACTTTTCTGCACCAGGAGAGAACTCCAGGATCACCGGCTCCCTGCTCTTTGCACTGGCAATGATAAAGGAGACATTCTTGGCTGCTTCGAAGATGGCTTTTAGATGCCTGTCTCTTTCATGCAGGGCACCTTCCGCCTTTTTCCGCTCCAAGAGCTCATTGTTCAGATCGGCGGTCTTTTCGAGCACCATCCGGTTTAAAAAATCCTGTCTACTGGCCACAAGGTGATACAGGCCGGTCAATAATCCCAGAATTAAAAGGCCGACCATCTGGGCAATTCTCAGCGGCACCTGAACGGACTGCGTCCACCCGCCGGCAGGCATTCCCGCCAGCTCCCAGTAGCCATCTGTAAGCTCAATTCTATGAATCTCCGGAAGAGACTGAAATACTCTATTCTCGCCGAAAAATACATGCCCGCTGTCATCCCGAAGCGAAATATCAAGGCCGCTCGCAGCGTTGTCCAATCCTGATGCCTGCATCATAGCGGGGACATCGATTGTTATGGAAATCATACCCCAGAGCGTTCCATTCTCGTAAACGGCTTTCCTGGCCACCATGCCCAGGCCGCCTTTCTTCATCTCATGAGGATTGGTGATCACCAGGCGATGAGTATCAATGGCTTTTTGCAGGTCTTCTCTGAATGCAGGAGATATGTCCCGGAAAAGGCTTTTTCCGATCATGTATTCTGAATCCTTTTCCGGATAGACATAACGGAATATTCCATCAGGCGCTATGGCAAGATTGTCGATGCCCATAGCGCCTAAATATATATGGGCTAAATAATTATTAGCTTCTTCCCTAAAATTGGGATTGGACGATCCGATCTCCGTTTGAACAAAGGCATCCAGGCTTTCGAGCAGCTCCAGACGCTGAGAGATGGCCATCTCCAGGGAATTTCCCTGTGATTCCAGATGCACGGCAATGCGGCTCCGCTCCTCTGCTATTAGCTGGTCCTGATACCAGTGGCTAGCCTGCCACCAGATCAATAATAGGGCGATAGCAATCAAAGCTGTCCTCAGCTGAACCTTTCTCATTGGCCTTCCTTTTTTGCCGGCGAATGTTAAATTTTCATTTTCGTTTCATTGGTCATCGTCTGATAAACTATTTCCGCTCATAGATCCTTGCCGTTAAACGAATGTGGTCTGAAGAGCAGATTCGGGGCAAATTGATGGACGGAATAGATTCGGCATTATTTAATAGCCCCGTATTGGTAAGAAGATTTCTTCCCTGCGACCTGGAAGCTGCCCTGGATATCGATCGAGAGGTCTTCGGAGGATACGACCCCGCCATCTTCCAGGCCTTCTGCGAATACCACGGCGGGAGCTCCTTTGTGGCAGAGGTCGGCGGCATCGTGGCCGGTTTTGTCCTGGGATTCAAGCATACTCCGTTCGAGGGAAGGGTCTTCTGGCTGGCGGTGAGGCCGGCCTTTCAGAGCCGCAGCATCGGCATGAGGCTTATGCTTGAGGTCTTGCATGCTTTCCGGCAGATGGGAGCGCTCAGCTCCACCCTCGAGGTGCGGGTGAGCAACAAAAAGGCACAGTCTCTCTATTCCATGCTGGGCTTTCGCATGATGGGCATAATTCCTGCTTATTACAGCGACGGCGAGGCGGCCATTATCATGAAGATGCGACTGTAAATTATATGGATGCGAATATGCGGCTGGAAATGCTGCGACTGTGGATATTTTTCTATGCCATTCCTTTATTCCACGCCCCGGGCGGTGAGAAGGAAGTCTGCGGTGACGCCCTCAGGAGAAGAGCGGTGTTTCATAATCCGGGCAGCGCGTCTGCCTTCACCTTTCTTCTCCAGAAAGATGATTGCTTTGCAGATATGCTCGAGCCCCTTGCCTCCTATTGGCCGGAGCGAGTTGCTCTCAATGTCCATGTAGACCTGATTGGTTATCACCACTGGGATTCTGTGCTTGCGAGCAATCTCCTGAAGCTCTGAGAGCTGGGCGGTGAGAGTACGGCGAACGGTACGGTTATCATCAGCTTCTAAAAGCACCCGGTAAAGGGATGTTGCCGAGTCCAAAATCACCAGGCCCAGGTCCCTGCCGGCAATCTTGGATGCCTCGCGAATGGCTACCGCCTGCTGCTCCAGGCTCATCGGCTCAAAGATCATGATCTTGGCGGCAATCTCCTCAGCGCCTGAGCCGGCGATCTGCTTGAACCTCTCTGCGGAAAAGCCCTCCGTGTCTATGAATATGACCCGCAGACCGCGTGCCACCGCCTGCACTGCCAGCTGCATGACGATATTGCTCTTTCCCGTCCCCGACTCTCCGTAGAGCTGGGTTATTATGCCTGATTCAAATCCTCCGCTCAAGAGAAGATCCAGGTTCTGGCAGCCGGATGGCATTCGGTCGAGCATGCTATCACCGATATATTACTGATAGGCTATCTTACGTGAGTGTATTTATCTATCCGATCCATGAGACGGTCCATGGCCTCCTGTTCCCTCGGGCCGCCGCAGCGATTGATGATTCGCTGCATCTTCATCAGCTCATCGAAATAAGAGTCCGTGCGAAGAGCCAGATACCTTGTCGCAGCCACAGCCGCCTCAATTACCAGGTTCGTCCCCCGGTTGATGGCGCGAAAGTCCTTTCGCAGGACTTCGCCCTTGATCAACTGCACATTGGCGATGATGATATCCGAGGCGAATGGCTTGCATTCAAAGAGTCCCCAGGCTTCTGCATCCCTCAGCACGGGCAGATCCTCCCGGCGCATGAAATAATCCTGATCTAGATCTTCAATTGCCGTTTCAGCGAAGAGCCAGGCGTCATGGCTGATATTGGCCACAAACCATCCTCTGGTCAGGATATTTTCGTAGGTATGAGACCCGAGAAAGAGCCTCACGTAAAGCCTGTCTCCGTCTCTTATGATCCCCAATGGCGCGGCATTGATCCGGCCCGATACCTCCGTGGTTGCAATTACTTCGTTTATGCCTTCAAGTATTCCCAGTTCGTCCAAACCGTCGTTTCCATAAAGCATTATAAAACCTCAAATTAAAACCCGAAACTAAAACCTCAGACCTCCCAGAAGGGAGATAAATAAAGATGCTGCAATCAGGTCCGCAGTCGATCCGGGATTTATGTCCTGCGCCAGAAGGTCTTCGTCCAGTTCGTGAGCCCTGGCAAGGGTCTCATCCTGAAGAGCCTCGCCTGCTCGCACCGATATCTTGCGGGCCATCTCTTCGCCGAATTTTGCGCAGATCAGGCTATCGGGCACCTCTGCCAGCGCCTCCAGGAAGGTTCTGACTATCCCATCGTTCTGGCCCAGTTGGGCGATCTGCTCATCCAGCTTCTTTGCCAGCAAAAATGAGCGCTCATAATTGGTGGCCCATTCGCGAGCCACAATATCATGATTGGCTGAGAGCCTCATTAGATCGAGCAGAGTCTTGCCGCTCTCGCGGAGGGCTTTCTCCCAGTTCTCGTCATTCAGGCTGAAGCTCTCGACCTCGACCACTCTTGCTTTGGCTTTTTCAAAGGCACTGTAAAAGTCGATGGCGTCACCCACCGTGCTCTTTTTTATAACATCTGCAAGCTCTCCTGGCAATTTCCCGCCCCTTCCAGCGGCGATTGCTATGGGAATCATGAGGATCAGAGAGCCAAAATGAGTGTTGCTTTCGATATTCCAGCCTTTCCAGGCCTGCACTCCATCGAGAATAAGCGAGCCTGCACTTCCCTCCCCGCTCGCAGCCTTTCGAAAGACCGGATAAGTGGATACTGCACTGATCAGAAAATCATTAAATCCGATATCATCGAAATCGTGGCCGCGATCTACGTTTCCGGGCTTGGGATTGGAGGACAGCTCAAAGAGCATAGCCAGCACGGCGCACTGGGCCACGAGTTCGGAATTCATAATTATGAGGTGGATTTGGATAGAAGCTCTTCTGCCAGCTTCTTTTTCAGCTCCATGTACTCCTTTGCCGATAGCCCGATTCTGGCCAGTGCAGCGTCGCGCAAATAGCACATCTTGGTTATCTTGCAGCACCAAACGAGGCTGCCAAAGCAGGTTCCGTCGCCTTTTTCCAGAGGCGTTCCCCTGGCAAACGAGAGCTTCTTTTCCATAAACTCTTCAGGCGTCATTCCTGCTCTCTTCAGGGCCCCGTGCACCGGGCAGCTTTTAACTGGCGGACAGCAGAAGGCCAGGCCGCGAAGGTCGCCGCCCGCGCAGATATGCTTGGGTGCATTGCCCCAGCCGCTCAGAGAATCGTATTCTTGCATCGCTCCTGAGAGCCATTGGGCAAATTCCGGGTCGGCTCCTCTCAATGATACGATATCTGCGCCCATGGAAAGCAGATTTTTGGCGTCTTCAAACTCACCGATGTCTGCCAATGCCATGATCGCCGGGCCTCTGCTATCTTTTGCTTTTTTAACCATTTTCGGTCCGGCTCCGTTCAGGCCGCGCAGGTCAAGGTGAATTATGTCCAGCTCGCTCTCATTCAGCTTCTCCAGAAGGGCACTGGACAGGTCTTCCGGCCTGATCCTCAGGGAAAGGGTGACGCCGCAGCGCTTCAGCCGCGGGATGAGTTCCAGAAGTCTAATGTGGTTATGAATCTTAGAAAGCCGCAGGTCGAGCAGGCAGAGGTTTCTGCTTGCCAGCCGGGCCGCCTCCAGGAGTGGCTCGTCCTGGGAGCAGGTGGCAGACAGTCCGAATGAGCCTGTTCTTCTTCCCGCTTTTCGGTTGATTGTCTCTAAACTGGCCTGCATCTCTTCGAGAGGGACCTCATCCAGATCGAATCCCTCAAGCAAGAGCAACCCCGCCGCATCATTAAAGTCCGGCTGGTTATGAGAAGATATAACGGCAATGGGATTGTCGATATGCAGATATCCTACTTCAAGCATCGGCATGGTATTTTGCGCCTCAAGATATCAGCCTTTCGCTGCTGTTATTATTTTATTTACTTTGTTATCATTGGTGCAAAAATGACTCTGCCATTCTTTATATTCCAGAAAATCCTAAAGCTCTGCGATGATATCATGGTGACCTTTAAAGTAGATGCAGATGCGCAGGCAAAGATCCAGGGATCTGAGGATCTGGAAAAGCACCCCCTGGTGGTCAAAGTTAAGGGAACGGAAAAGGATGGGGCTCTAAGCGTTCAGGTCTCTGGGGGGGACAGCAGCCCCTTATCGGCACGGATATCAGGTGATTCCAAGAATCCCGTTGCCTTGGGGCCCATAGAGGTTGCGCCTATCACAATAATCCCCAACCTGGAATCCGCGGCAAAGACCATTGACCTTGGCGCTCTGATCGGTGCGTTCACAAAGCTGTCTCAAGGGATCAAGGTAGAGGTCGCAAATTCCGGCGCGCCTTTGTCCATAGCCATTGGAAAGATCCCTGTGGACCTCTCGATCTCTGTTTCTTCTCCTGCCTCTGAAACGGTATTCAAGGTGGAAATCAAGGGAACCGTTGGTGAATAGAATTCTCCCAGACTGGCTTATGACTGTAGTTGCGGCGGCACTTCCGGTCTCCGAGGTTCGGGGCGCCATACCTCTGGCCATAGGCATGTATGGATACGCGCCCTGGCAGGCTTATCTTTTATCCGTTTTAGGTAACCTTCTGCCTGTAATTCCCCTGCTGCTCTTCCTCGGACCTGTCTCCGATTATCTGAGGCGTTTTAGCTGGGGTGACAGGTTCTTTTCCTGGCTCTTTGCCCGCACTCGCAGAAGGTACATTCAGGATCACGAGAATTTTGGACTTACTGCTTTGGCCATTTTCGTGGCCATTCCCCTGCCCATGACCGGAGCCTGGACAGGCTGTGCAGTTGCCTTTTTGCTGGGATTTCGGTTCTGGCCGGCCTTCGCGGCCATATCATCAGGTGTTATGCTCGCTGGAATCATAGTGACTGCTGCCGTTGTGGGCGTGCAATTTCTGGTATTCTGAATTAATATCATCAAAGCACATAATGCGTCAAGCATAGCTCGCCCAGTATACACTACCAAAAAATATTAATATCATCACTTCGAACAGTATCCTATAATGAAGAATGTATGGGGTGAGATAATCAAAAGAATATGCATTATAATGGTGCTGGCTATGGCTATGCTCTCGGTCCATGCTTTAGCACAGGGTATAGTCGGAGACAAAGGCGTGGATCTTCTTGGAAAAAATGGAGGAATTCTTGAAACAGAAGGAGCAGCTTTCAGATTTCCTGAGGCGCAGGATACAAACTATGACCGCCTGGTTGTTGGTGATGATAAGGCTCTAGCCATTGGAAACTTTTGGAACAAGAAGCCGATGGCTACTGCTACTAACAATCTGGAGATAAAGAAGAACCAGGAATCCGGCAATTGCAGCCCCTGTGGAGGGTCCTTATGCCTTGACGCATGCACCAAAGTCAACATAGATGACATCAAAGCAGGCAATAGGAAGGCAATGGCTATAGGACCGGCTGATGCGGCCAACTACATCAAGATAGTAACCAATCAGCAGTAAGCGCCATTGATTGCCTGTTGCTGCGGTTTGATATCAGACGATATGAGGCCCACTGACGGATCGCCAGTGGGATTTTCTCCTAATTTTGAAACTGTCTACCTGCGATAGCCAAGCTTCTCTATCTCCCGGTCGATTCGCTTCTCTTCCTCGGTCGGGTCCGGAATATCCGTTTCTTCTGCGGCTTTCCCGATGGCTATGCCCACCAGTATTCCCTTGAGAAAGGCCTGTCGATTATCCTCTTCGATGGTATTCATGATCCGGTTGATATACCGTTTTATGGTAGTTCCCGGAATCGTTCTGAATGAATCGAGTTCGTCTGAAACAGCTGCCAGCTCCTCCTCGTAAAAACCAAAGCCCTTCAAGAATTCCGATAGACTATCGTCCTCGCCGCTCATATGAATCGCATATTGTATGCAGCCAGTCTATAAAAAAGGGCGGATAAGCAGCCTGGAAAGACTGCTCATGCCAGAGTCTCAAAGGTCAAAGGCTCAATCGTTAGCGACCGTCATAACTACTTTTTCCAGACCTCCGTTGTACTTGAACGGGCTCTTGTACTCGTCTGTCACCGGCGTTTGCGGGTCCTGTCCGACCTCCAGTCCCTCTTCGAAGGAATATCGGCCCGGCACGGTGTAGGACATATCCACCTTTCCTTCCTCTTTGCCGTTGATGAAGAGCTTGCCTGTGCCCTTCCATCGCCCGGTCTTGTCGAACACAAAGCCCAGGGTGGCTTCTCCCTCAGGAACCTCGCTCTCGGATCTGATTACATAATGCTTGAGGCCGAAGAGGTTGTAGTCGAAGATCAGGTGATTGTCCTTGACGTAGAGCGACAGACCTGCGAATCTGCCTCCTATTGAGAAGAGGACTCCTTCGCTGTCGTTTCCTGAGTTGTTCACATACGCAGTCAGGGTATAGGAGCTGTTGCGCGTGTCAGGAATCGCAGGCTCCATGATCTTCTCCACTCCTGGCAGGTAAGTGAAGGTCGATGTACCTCTCGCCTGAAGAGCAGAGTACCGGCTGAAGGCGCGGTCGTCCAGAGGCAGCACATTGTATTTGCTGGCCTCGCCCCACCAGCGGTCCTGCATCTCCTCAAGCCTGGCAGGATATTTGTCCGCCAGGTTGTGGGTCTCAGAGATATCGCTGCTGAGGTTGTACAGCTCCCAGGTATCGTTTTGGAAGTCGGGACCTGAATTGAGGTGATGGAATGCGACTGCCTTCCAGCCTTTGTACCAGACGGCACGGGTTCCCATCATCTCGAAGTACTGGACGGTCTTGTGGGTTGGCTCTGTGGAATTGGCGAAGGTATAGGCCAGGCTGATTCCTTCGACAGGTTTCTGGGCAACTCCGTTGTAGACCTCCGGAGCCTCAAGGTTCACGACCTCCAGGACGGTGGGCACTACATCGATGACGTGACAGAACTGCGACCGAATGCTGCCGTTGTCCTTGATGACATCCGGCCAGTAAATGATCATGGGGTCGTGGGTTCCGCCTTCATGGCTGGTCCACTTGTAGAGCTTGTTGGGGGTATTGTCTGCCATGGCCCATCCCAGAGGATAGGTCGGATAGGACAGGGGACCTCCAATCTCATCGATCTTGGAGAGCATCGTGCTGATGTTGGTAATATTTCGGATGGGCAGGAATTTGTCCTGGAAGCCGGATGAATCTCCGCCCTCGGAGATGAAGTTAGCCCACATTACCATGTTGGTGTAGCCGTTGGCGTCGCCCTCTGGAGACGCGCCGTTGTCCGATATCACTACTATCATGGTGTTGTTGAGCTGGCCGCTGGCCTTCAGGTAATCCAGAAGCCTTCCTATCTGCCCATCGGTAAAGTCGATGTAGGCAGCATGGACCTCAGCGAGCCTGGCATAGACCTTCTTCTCGTCTGCAGTCAAGCTATCCCATGCCTTGACCCACTGGTCGCGCGGAGCAAGGTCGGTGTTCTCAGGGACGACGCCCAGCTCCTTTTCTCTGGCCAGGGTAATGTTCCTCATGGCATCCCATCCCATATCGAATTTGCCTCTGTACTTTTCAATGTAGGCCTGGGGTACGTGGTGCGGCCAGTGGCCCGCTCCGAAGGCCAGGTAGAGGAAGAATGGCTTATCCGGTTCCAGGGATTTGCCGTCGCTGATGTACTGAATGGATTGGTTCACCAGGTCCTTGGAGAGGTGGTAGCCCTGCTCTGGGGTAGATGGCGGGCTTATGCGGGTGGTTCCGGAAACGAGGTCAGGATACCACTGGCTGGTATGAGACTCCAGGAATCCGTAGTACCTCTCGAATCCTCTTCCCATGGGCCACTGGTCGTAGGGGCCGGCGGCGTTGATGGTGCCGGAGGGTGCCAGGTGCCATTTGCCCACGCAGTAGGTATCATATCCATTTTTAACCAGCATCTCAGGCATGGTAGCTGCCTCTTTGGACAGGTAAGTCGTGTATCCTGGATAGCCGGATGCAAACTCCATGAGAGAGCCGACGCTCACTGAGTGGAGGTTTCTTCCCGTGAGCATGCAGGCGCGGGTGGGTGAGCAGATGCCTGTGGTGTGGAAGTTGCTGTACCTCAGCCCTCCTTCGGCCAATCGATCGATGTTTGGAGTATTGACCGGTCCGCCGAAGCATCCGAGGCTGCCGTATCCAATATCGTCCAAAACCAGGAAGATCACATTGGGCGATCCCTTTGGAGCCTTTACAGTCTCAATGGGACAGGGAGTTGAATCGGCATAAGTGAGGCCAATCTGCGGCACGCATTTCGCTGTGGCGGCATTATCGCATTTAGAAGAAGCTGACTGAGAAGTGCTGTCTGCCGACTTGATTGTCAGTACGGTCTCCTTCTGAGGCGATACAACATCTTCGGTAGATATATCTGCAAGTGTCGAGCTCTCAGAGAGGGCCTTTTTTCTGTTCGTAAGCAGCTCTATGCCGGAGTTTTCCAGAGATCCGCTGGAGCCTCCATTAGCATCAGCCGCCAATATCTGGCTGGCTAGATGGCTGTCTGATGTCGCTAAATCCTCCGATGACGCAGCATCAGCACCGCTGTCTGCGGAAAAGCTATCTGCGGCGATCATAGCAAAAAAAATGATCAGAAAAGCCATTATTATTGTGGCTCGTTTTAAAATTAATATTCCTCCTTGCCTATATAAAAATCCACATTATCATATATCAAATTATCTGTCGTCTTCTCATTGTCGCTTTTTCATGAATTGCGGGTGTTATGTTTGGAAACATCACATTGATGAATTACATTGCCGCAATCACTTTGTTTTATCACATTGCTAAACGGCGGAGAAAATAAGAGGTGCGGCTGCCGGGATTCGAACCCGGGTTACAGGCTTGGGAAGCCTATGTCATAACCACTGGACCACAGCCGCTCATGATGAGGATATTCTTCTGCTACTGCCGGGGATGTCTGTCTTTGATCTTTTTTCCAGCCCGGCAGGCTTAGCTCTGATCCATCACGATATTTAAGTCTTTCCGCAAAAATAATCATGATCCTGCGATGCACTATTCCTGACGGAGCTTTCTTTATCATCCATCCTTTTCGATTCTGGCCATTTAAGCAAATGCCCTTCAGATGAATACGGGCGGCAGCCAATATCCCGCCGGCAAATAGTCGCCTGTGTAGTAAGGTGGAGCGATATAATTGTAAGGCAATCCATTGTAGGGATACGCATTCACATATACTGTTTTCCTCGCCTTGGGGTCCAGATAGTAATAGACCGGAAGACCTGTATGGGGATTTATATATCCATACACAGGATATCCAGTGGCTGGATCAATGGAAACTCTTCCCAGCCAGCCGCTGCTGTAGTTGAGGGCCTTCCAGATGTAATAGGGGTCCGGCATTAGATTGCCATTGACAACGATGCTTCCTTTGGGAGAACTGCCCCATGACCAGAGGTCGTTCTTGAGGTTTGTCTCCGCAGGTTGAGGATTCTGGGCTTTGAAGCTGCCAATCCAGCTCCTGCCAAAGTCTCCCCCAACGTTTTGCGTGTAGCTCTGGCCAATGCAGCAGCCTGCTGCCAATAGAATAATGGTCATGGTCAGAAAGACCTTTGCTGCAAGCGCTAGTCCCATTTCAAATCCTCCCGATTGTTAGCAAGAGCGCAAGCGATAAAAGGCTTTTGATTTTCTCTCCGGGCAGGTTTTCTCTGATCTATTGAGATATTGCTGAATATTCTGAATATTTGATATGAATTCAATGTCAATTAATTATAAATTTCTATTATTCAATGCAAAAATATGCTACGAATAGTAGGATTTATATATCTGACAAAAAGACACTGAACCCAAAACCATGATAGGTGAATATGGCTTGCGCAATTGACATCAAGCAGCTTACTAAGGTCTATGATGGAAAGGTAAAGGCTCTAAATGGAGTCGATCTGACGGTAGAGGAGGCCAGCATTTTTGCCCTGCTTGGCCCGAACGGTTCCGGCAAGACCACATTGATGCGAATCCTGACCACTCAGATCCAGCCCACAACTGGGCTTGCGTTCGCCTTTCGATATGATGTTGTAAAGGATGACGATGAGGTCAGAAAGATCATCGGTTATGTGCCCCAGGAGATGAGCGTCTGGACGGATATCACTGGCTATGAGAATCTGCTCATCTACGCCAAGATCTATGGCGTCTCCTCTGCCTGTAGAACGAAGGTCATCCGGGATGCCCTGCAGAACATGGGCCTGGAGGATGTGGCAGACGATCTCGTCAAGAGATACTCAGGCGGCATGATCCGCAGGCTTGAGATTGCCTGTGCCCTCCTGGTTAAACCGAAGATTCTCTTTCTGGACGAGCCCACTCTGGGCCTTGACCCCTCCGCCAGGAAAGCGGTCTGGGAGAGCCTGAGGTCGTTCAAGAGAGAATATGGCACTACGGTCTTCTTCAACACTCATTACATGGATGAGGCAGATATGTATTCCGATGAGGTTGCCATTATCAACCGGGGAAGGATCGTCAAGACCGGCACTGCCAGCGAGCTTAAACGCTCCCTTCACAGCGAGATCATATCCTTCCGCCTGGCAAACGATGGGACCGGTTCCAGCTGTGCAGCCGCGGCTTTTCCTGGGTGGGAAGTGGATGCCTTGACGAAGGTCCGGGCTCTGAATCTCGTTGAGGATGCCTCCATTCATAACGGCATCCTGGATGTGACAGTCGAGAACGGAGAGGTAGCTATGCCCCTGATCATGGAGGTCTTGATGGGCGAAGGAATCTCGCTGGAATGGATCAGAGAAACGAAGCCTACGCTGGATGATGTCTTCCTGAAGTATGCCGGAATGCGAGATAGATCAGGTTACAGATATGGCATTAAATGATTCACTGCGAGAGATGTTTGCCATGATCGAGCTTGAGATGAGACGGCTCAGGCACGATCGGACTGAGATTTACACCCGCGCCGTTCAGCCGGTCCTCTGGCTGGCGGTCTACGGAACGGTCATGAGCCACGTGCGGGACATTCCCACCAACGGGATTCCGTATATCGATTACATCACGCCGGGGGTGCTGCTTCAGTCCACCATCTTTGTCTCAGTCTTCTACGGCCTTACCATCGTCTGGGAGAGGGAGACGGGGATTTTAAAGCGCCTGCTGGTCGCCCCTGCATCCAGATACGCCACTGTCACCGGCAGGGCGATTGCCTCCGGGGTCCGGGCCGTGGTTCAGGCTCTGATAATCTTCCCGGTGGCCATCTTGCTCGGTGTGAAGTTCATCTCCAATCCGGTCTACATCCTCTCCGCCTTCCTGATGCTGTTCATGGTCTCGGGAGGCTTTGCCGCCCTCTCCATTTTTGTCGCTTCCCTGATGAAGACCCGTGAGCGCTTCATGGGAATCGGCCAAGCTCTGATCATGCCTCTGTTCTTTGCCAGCAATGCGCTTTACCCTATCAAACTGATGCCTCCCTTCCTTCAGTCCATAGCGGTTCTAAATCCGCTTACCTATGCCGTGGATGCGGTGAGGGGACTCTTGATAAGCGGAGAGGTGGCCAATATCCCCGTGGACTTCGTGTCAGTGATCATCTTTGATGCCGTGGTATTCATTGTGGCGTCGACCAGCTTCAGGAGGATCATTCAATGAAATTCAATGAATGAACAATATTTATATTAAAATACATTGGAGACGATTCAATCTCGCTCGTCTCCTTTCCAAATTAAATAAACGTGCCTCAGCTGCATGCAGGGCTCGCGTTCATCGATCGGATGGGCACGACATAGGGCCTGTCAAGATCTCTCATCACCTGCGCCTCAATTCCGTAGACGTAGCTGATATTACTCTCTGTAATAAGCGCGTTGGGGCTTCCAACTGCGTATACCTTCCCGCTCATCAGCATGGCCAGCTTGTCTGAGAACCTGGCTGCCAGATTGAGGTCGTGAATGGCCATGACTGCGGAGATTCTCTTCTCCTTGACAAGGGAGCTTATCGTCTCCATGACATCGAGCTGGTGCTTCATATCCAGGTTCGAGGTCGGCTCGTCCAGGAGCAACACCTCCGGCTCCTGGCAGAGGGCACGGGCAATCAGTACCTTCTGCTTCTGGCCGCCGGAAAGCTGAGAAAAGTCTCTCATTGAGAACTTTTCCAGGTGCAGCAGCTCAAGGGTGTCTGCTACTTTATCGAGGTCTGCATCTGAGACTCTCCAGCTGATGTGCGGCCTTCTGCCCATGAGGACAGTATCGAATACTGTGGTGTTCAAAGGCGTCGAGCTGGACTGGGGAACATAGCCGAAGACGCGGGCGATCCCCACAGAAGTCATCTCCTCAAGCTTCTGGGAATCGAGCAGTATGCTTCCCTTCGGCTTGAGAATGCGATCGATGCATTTAATCAGGGTAGTCTTTCCGGATCCGTTTGGACCCACGAGGCTCAATATCTCCGATTCTTCAATTACCAGATTTAAATCATCCAGGATCTTGTTGCTTGAATAGCTAAAGGTCAGATCTTTAATTGTAATTTTAACCATAAATCGTCGCGCTCCTTCAGGCAGGAGTCGATTGGCCCGTGAACCAATTCCGGCGCTCCATCGCTCATTGCATAATCTGGGCATGAGTTGGTATTATTAATAAAACTTTCTACCCATGTTGTATTATCAGATATAACTGAATCAGGAGTATTATGGTATATTTTTCAGTGACAATCTGTGATCAGTATGCCAATTAGCCTCAAAATGTCTTTATATTATCAAACTAATTAAGAATACTTCCCTGATGAGATTTGACCGTTGGCGTATGTTGAGACAAGCCTGGCAGGTCCTGCCGGGAAGAGTCCCTGGCGAGGGATTCGAGCTGATTTAAAAAAATGGGCAGGCTTGTTCGTTGTCGGTACGCTGCAAGCTTGCTATAAGTTGGCTGCAAATCCGCAGCAAATTCGCTGTATATCACTCTAAGTTCGCTCAATACTGAACCAGCGTTCCCTCTTCCTTGACTCTCTTTACCGCGAATCTGATAATGAGCAAACTCATGGGCATTAAAATCATGCAGAAGATGACCAGGGCGGAGATCTCCGGGAGCAGATCATGCAGCGAATAGCCCTGCAGGAGCGCGTGTCTCATTCCGCTCAGAGAATAGGTCATGGGAAAGATATGAGAGATGCTCTGCAGCCACCAGGGCAATACCTCGATTGGGAAGAATACCCCACCGAAGAGTTCTGATGTGCTCATGAACATCATATTGATCGGATCTCCCCTCTTAAAGATCATAATGAAGCTGGCAGCCAGCATGCCGAGACTGCTAAAGCTCAATACCGTCAGAAAGAGGATAATCAATGCGCCCAGCAGGTTGGCATTATTTAGATTCACGCCCAGGAAAATGCCAACCAGAAGATACAGGACAACTCGAATGGAGGCAAATATGAAGCTCCACAATGATGAAAAGGTTATCACCGTGGTCGTATCCGTGGGAGTTACGAGCATGGCTTCTAAGGTTCCCATCATCTGCTCGTCTCTTATGGTCTCAGAAAAGCCCCTTAGCGAGACCATCAGGTAGGTGGAAAAAGCTATGCCTATCAGGACAAAAGAGAAATAGTCTCCTCCGTAAGGCTCAAGATATTTGGCACCTGCGGTTCCTACGAGCTTGGCAACGAAATAATATGTCAGAATGTTAAACAGCATGAAGAACATTCTCAAGATGGACTCCAATTTGTAGCTCATCTGAAGCATGTAGCTGCGCCTGATAAATGCGAACGCCTTTCTCAAGATCACCCTTATCTCCTCCCCATACCCAGTCCGCCCCTATGCCGGAAGCGCATCTCCTTCATGAAGGATGATTTCGGCTGTTTTTCTTCTTCCAGCCTCTTGCCAGAATAGGATGTGAAGACGTCGCTCAATGTCGAATTGCTGCCAAGGCCGTTCTTCAGCTCTTGAGGCGTGCCGGAAACCTTGATCTTTCCTTCGTCAAGGATAGCGATTCTATTGCAGAGCTGCTCGGCTTCGTTCAGGTTATGGGTGGAGAGGAATATGGTCTTTTCCTGTTCACTGACGATGTAATCGTGGATGAAGTCCCTGGCGTCCTGAGCGGCTTTTGGGTCCAGGCTCCTTGTCGGCTCATCCATGAAGAGGACTCTCGGGTCGTTTATCAGTCCTCTTGCTATGGCCAGGCGCTGCTTCATCCCTGCAGAATAGCTCAGAAAAGGGTCGTCAGCCCTTTTCTCCAGGTTAACAATGCTCAGCAGATCGGATACTCTACTCTGGGCTTTCTTTGAGTAGTAATTGTGAAGATTGGCAAAAAATTCCAAATTCTGCCTTCCGGTTAGCCTCCAGTAGAAGCTTCTCTCATCTGTGGTCACATAGCCGATGGATTCTCTGACCTTCCGGCTCTCCTTCAGTACATCGTATCCATTCACCTTTGCAGTTCCCGTGCTCGGAAAGATCAGGGTGCATAGTATCTTTATCAGCGTCGTCTTGCCGGCACCATTCGGCCCGAGCAATCCGAATACCTCACCCTCTCGCACCTGCAAATTGATCGTTTCCAGGGATGTTATCTCATCTTTGTTGAGCGGATGGGCGACGAAATCAAATAGCCCTCGATGTAATAAGAATTTTTTTGTTAAGTTATGAACCTCGATTGAATACATTCCTATGATATCACACCCATGTTTTCACCTGGGATTATCTTCCAGTTTCCTCATTACAAGATATTGTAGTTTTAATCTTACTTGATCATAATTATTGTATTTTTTCAAGCAATATTTAATACTTCTTCTCTGCAAATCTCAATACATATCGACCAGTGACAGTCCTATCTCTATTTCTGTTATAGCTTCGGTCGACCATATCATTTCTGCCACTGCATTTCGGCAATGGTTCCAGTCATCGCAAATTGCCAAGGCAAGTTTTAAATCCTATTCTGTTAGAATAAATCATCATGATTGTGTCGCAACGGCCTTCAATGAGAATGAACCTTTCTGCCTGGTCAAGTCTGATACTGATTGCGATTGTTCCCTTATTGATCTGCGGATGCATAGGGGATGATAATAATAAGCCGTCTGTGGATAGCGGTCCCGCAGCCGCCCAGGGCACTCATCTCAACCTCACGAATATGGGTCCATATGCGGTTGGGCTAAACCTGACAGACAATAATGAATACTATCTAAGCCATATAATAACCGAAAATTGCAGCGTCAAGACAGGCCCGCCAGATTGCTTTTCCTACTCCAATTATACTCGCTACCAGAGGGACATCCTGGATAAAAAGAGCGGAAACCGAAGTCTATCTCTGGTTGTTGAGCAATATAAGAATGTAGCTCAAACCGATGATAACCTCCTTGAGCTGGGCCTCTCAAGATGGCCTTTGGATGAGAATAATCCCTCCGAGTCTCACTATATCGGGGAACGCAAGTGGATAATCGTTTCGGGGCCGCAAGAAGGTGAGATCGATGCCGCCTGCTGGGTTGATGATAATACTATCCTCTCGATGAGGATGTTCAATATCAGTGAAGGCGATTCTATAGCTATGCTGGGATCTATCACTGAAAGATCCCCGTAGAGGGCAATTCGCTATGAGATGCTTGCCGGTGATTGCTAGAATGCGAAATTGAAGGCGAAATTGAAGCATATCCGAATGCAAGTGCAAATGGAAGGTAGACGCCTGATTCATCAGGCAAGGATTATACATGAGACTATTGTTTTGGGCTTATTTGCTGGTCCTCCTGTCGGCAGGCACTGGCGCTGGCACAGAGTCTTCACCTCAGTCTATCAGCGAGAGCATGCCGGTGGTTATCCATTATTCTCATGGAGCCTGTCATGCTGAATGGGGCAGGACGGATGTATGGATAGATGGAGATGGGACCGGCCTCTATGAGAGCGGAAGCGGTGAACTTGTCTTCTTTGAAGATGAAGAGAGATTCGAGCGGGAGGAGTTCAGAAAGACCTTCACACTCAATGAGACCGAACTGAAAGGTCTTCTTCATGAGCTTAATGATAGCGGCTTTTATTCCCTGAATGATAGCTACTATAATCCTGAGGTACGGGACGGCTCCTGCGAGGATATTTCGGTTACCGTAAACGGATCAACAAAATCGGTGGGCGTAAGCAATACTGTTGCACCACGAGCTTACGAGATGGCTTCTCAGCTCATCGAGGAGATTGCAGAGAATAAGACTCTAGTCGTTCCCTACAGTTCCAGGAGCTTTGAATCTCTGATTGGGGATTTGAATAATAGCGACAGAGACGTCCGGGCGGGTGCGGCGTTCGCATTGGGCGGCTATAAAGATGCAAGAGCCGTCGATCCATTGATCCGGGCGCTTCAAGATGATGATCACTTTGTGAGGTGGAGGGCGGCTCTGGCTTTGGGGGAGATCAATGATACAAGGGCCACAGCCGCGCTGATTGATGCACTCAATGATAGCGATCATTATGTGCGGATGAACTCAATTCAGGCTCTGGGAAATCTTCATGACGGCAGAGCCGTCGAGCCGCTGATCCTGGTCCTGAATAGCAGCGATGGCGATCTGCGAAGGCTTGCCGCTCAATCCCTTGGCAATCTCAATGATAGCCGGGCAGTCGATGCATTGATCCAGGCGCTCGAGGATGAGGATGATTGGGTTCGGCAAAATGCTGTAGCATCATTGGGCCAAATCAAAGATCCGAGAGCAGTCGAACCACTGGTTTTAGCTCTTAACGATAGCGATTGGTCTGTCCAGGAGAGCGCCGCATCGGCTCTGACTGAGATTGGAGTTTCCAGTGCTTTGATCACAGCCCTCAAGGACGGAAATGCAAGGGTACGCAGCTATGCGGCAGAGGTTCTTTTTGATCTCAGAGACCCTGATGCTATTGATTCATTGATCCTAGCTATTAAGGATGAGGACCGCACTGTCCGGCAGTATGTCGTCCTCGCTCTGGGCAATCTCAATGATAGCCGGGCGGTCGCTCCTTTGATCTCAGTTCTTGGGGATGATGACATCTATGTCCGGCAGTATGCAGCAGAAGTTCTTGGTCAGCTGAGGGACCCGAGGGCCTCAGATTCTCTGATTCAGGCGCTCAATGACCGCGACGGCGGTGTGCGGAAGAGTGCAGCCGGTGCTCTGGGAAATCTCAACGACCACCGGGCCTTCGGGCCGCTGATGCAGACACTCAATGATAGCGATAGCGAAGTCAGAGCGAGCGCAGCCCGGTCTCTCGGCCTTCTTGGCGATCCCGGTGCGGCAAGCCCGCTTATCCTGGCTCTTGATGATGAGGATTGGGCCGTCCGCAGCGAGAGCGCAAAATCCCTCGGCCTTTTGCGTGATCCCGCCGCCCTTGATCCGCTGATCAGGGCACTTAATGATAGCGATAGTGATGTCCGGGCAAGTGCCGCCCGATCTCTGGGCAATCTCAGCGATAAAAAAGCCACAGGGCCGCTCATCCTGGCGCTAAATGACAGCAATTGGGATGTGCAGACCTTTGCCGCAGCGGCTCTTGCTGAGATAGATGGCATCAATCCATTGGTTTTGGCTCTCAATGATAGCAGCAGCGATATCCGAGGCAGAGCTGCCGTGGCTCTTGCCGATCTCGGAGACAGCAGAGCTCTCGGCCCGCTGATACAGGCTCTGGGTGATAGCAACAGCGTTGTCAGATCGAGTGCCGCTTCTGCTCTTGGCGATCTTAACGATAGCGGGGCGGTAAGACCATTGATCCTGGCTCTGGGTGATAGCTCCTATGCGGTTCGCTACAGCGCCGCGTTTTCTCTCGGGCAGCTTAATGATAGCCGAGCAGTCGAATCCTTGATCCTGGCTCTCAACGATAGCGACATTGATGTTCGGAGGTCTGCTGCATGTGCTCTGGGAAATATCAAAGACGCCAGGGCAGTAGAGCCGCTGATCCTGGCTCTGCAGGATGATTACAGTGGGGCGCGAAGCAGTGCTGCGTTGGCTTTGGGTGAACTCAGGGATGCCAGAGCAGTTGAGCCGCTTATCCTGGCGCTTCAGGACAACTACAACATGGTGCGGTATAGCGCAGCTATTGCTCTGGGAAATATCGGCGATCCCAGATCATTGGTGCCATTGGAGCAGGCTCTCAACGATAGCGACAGCGATGTACGGGAGGCAGCCGGAAAGGCCTTGGTTGTCTTAAAGGGAGTCATGGGGCAGGGAGGGCAGGAAGGATGAAGGGTCCGGACCGCATTAATGATTATAAATTGCACGGAACCAATTTATACAAGTAGTACTTTCTATGCTTATCGGTCTAGAGACTAGGAGGGATTGGTTTGGCTGAGAAAGAGATGAGAAACTTTGCCCTTCGGGACAAGGATGGCAACGAGATCGGGGTCTTTACCGGGAAAGCACCGAGGCAGGCGGCTTTAAAAGCTGCCAATCGCGGTCACACGGACATCAGGCTTCGGGAACGGGGTACAAAGAAGGTGCATATCTTTTCCGGAGAGCGTGTACAGATAAAGAAACCAAAGGACGCTCCCGCATGGATGCCGGATGAGATCTGGAAGCCCAAGGTTAAAAAGATCGGTATGGAATACCTGGACAAGCCTGGAGCAGATGTGGAAAAGATAGTGGTAGTCAAGCGCAGAAAGTAGCCATCTCATCTGTCCAGTTTCATTTGTCATTTCGATTTCTCTTTTTTTTGCTTGCCGTTTCTGTTGCTTTTTTATGGGCTCTGCATTAGCCAATCTTTTCAGGATTGGGGCGTGCAGGCGTTGGCAATTTTTTTTCGCATATCAGCTTCCTGAAAAACGATTGAAAAATACGTCGTTTGCTGAAAATAGAAATATTTAAATACGTTGAATGACGTAAATAATTGCTAATCTAAATTGGTGATTTGTGATGAAGATAAGAATAATCAGCTCTCGCGAAGAGATCAATTCCATAAGGCCGAACGAAAAGGCTGTCCATCTGGCATTTAGAGCCTCCAGCGCGGACTTTCTCAATCTGCTTCAGAAAGCGCCACGACTTCAGATGGTCCAGGTTCCGCCCTCCTACATGAGAACCATGTCTAAAGCCATTGAGGCCTTCCTGAGGATTCAGGGGGTGAAACTGCTGGAAGGAGATGTATGGGGTCACCGCAAGGATCTTGATGAGTACTTCACCATCGAAGATGTGGTTATCAGAGAGATCCGTTCTCTTTCAGATAGCGGTGCGGCCATAGATAGCATTGCCAATAAGGCCAGGATCAGCCCGCAGCTCATCAAATATATTGCAGGAACGAATGTGACTGCCTGAGCTTCTATCCCTGAGCTTAAATCGGTGAGAAATGCGGCGATTGCTGCCAGGCGGAAAAACGTAGCGCTTTGGTGATATAAATGAGGGGCCGCCCTCAGCGGCAGCCCCAACCGTACCTCCTTACCGTCTCCTCAAAACAATCCGGTCTCCGCTGGCGGCCTGCTTGAATATCTCCAGTCCCTGCGTGATCTTTCCGATGTGGTTTACGGACGAATAGGGCTGGGTCTTACCAAAGAAGACACAAAATGCCGGGCCGGGCGACCAGTAGCAGACATCTCCCGCGGATGATGTCGACGAAGGGTTTTCGTTATCCATCTGCATAGAAACATCAAAGTAAACTTCCTCGCCCCAGAGATTGGCTATGCCTTCAATGGGAAGCGAATCAAAGAGAGCTTCCCTTATCCTGGGATTTCTTTCGTCCAGTTTTGCCAGAGACCTTCCCTTGCCAATGATCTCTATCTCCATCATTCTCATAAATCAAAAGCCTCCTCTGTTAGCATCGATCAGCATTGATCCCTATTACTTTCGCCCCGCGCGGCAAATCTACTCATATCCATCGGTACTACTATGATTTAGACCGCCCGGCCAAACTCTCTTTTCACTACTCCCGCGGGCGGGTCCATCCCCTCAAGGTTTAATAATCTGACCTATTTTCTCTTCAAGCGGATATGCAGTCTATCCGAGTAATTGACGCCCAGGCTCAGCGCCAGGTCCCAGGCATCTTTTGCTTCCGGCATATTCTGGTCTGTGCCGTAGGCCATGATCCAGGTCCTCTCTCTTTTCAGGGTGGGGGCAATCTCACGCAATAGCTCCGGGGTCCAGCACCATGAGGCTTTGCCCAATACGAATTTGAGGTGGACATTCTTCTTTTCCGTCCAAAAATCGAGATGATAGTCCGATCCCCGCTTTGGGCTGACTACCACGCAGTGGATCTTTTCCAGGATAGCCTCAGCAATGGGGTTGGTGCCGTTGGTCTCAATGTGAATCTCACCACCTTGGCTGTGCAACAATGAGATCAACTGCGATAGCTCTACCATCTGCATTGTCGGCTCTCCTCCGGTGATTACTACCATCCGGCTTCGGATGTTCTCAATCACCTCCGCGGGTGACAATTCCTTCCGCGGCCGGTCGTCTGTGTCACATCCCTGGCAGCGGAGATTGCAGCCGGCCAGGCGAACGAAGGTGGCGGACCTTCCCATGGCCGGCCCCTCGCCCTGGATTGAATAGAATATCTCTATCAGGCGCATTGCCCATCTTTCTTATGCCAACTTAGATAAATGTTAGTCAATATGGTGATTCAATATATGATCATAAAAGATCTGGCAGATTGCAGATATTTTCGTGCGATGGATAATACTCTTCTCTGCGAGCTGCTTCATCCAGAACGGGAGAATCTGGACCTTCCCTATAGCATTGCTCACGCGATCTTGCAGCCAGGTGAGACATCGATTCCTCATCGGCTGAAGACCTCTGCCGAGGTCTATTTCATTCTGGTGGGGAAAGGGGAGATGCACATCAACCGAGATGTCTCCCAGGTTCTAGCCGGACAGGCAGTTCTGATTCCGCCCGGCTCCTGGCAGCATATTCGAAATTCAGGTGACATTGCTTTGAAGGTCCTCTGTCTGGTCAGCCCAGGCTGGCGGGTGGAGGATGAGGAGACTGATGTGAATTGCCCAGATCTGCATAATGAGATGTGAAATTAAATGGCGATGGAATGGGATCTGCAAGAGCGCGATGAAGCCCTGAGAAGAGATGCGGCTATTATCATGGATTGGCGAAAGCTCAGCGGACTGGAGGGGCTGGTGGGAGGGCTACAGGCGGTAATCGTCAACACCGAAGAGCATCTGCAAAATGCAGCCGTCGAGGAGCTTGTCAGATACAGTGGCCTTCAATTTGAGGAGGAATTTATTGATCGGGAGTACAGAACCGCAGTTCTCAAAGTTCCGGGTTCAGGTGAGTTTCGTTCGGCTGACTTTCTCATCCGATCCAGGCTGAATAGCGGCAATCCATTCCGTTCCGCTAACATGGCTGCTCAGACCGGGAGCTATCCCAATACTCGCCTGGAGACATTCGTCTTTGAGACCTGCGATATCGAGAGGTATGTATCGATTCAATCCAAGGCAAATGTCAAATTCGAAAGCGAGATACTCGATCTCGGAAACTGCTATTTTATCCAGACCGCGCCCTCTCAGTTCACCGGAAACTCCATCGGATTTATCGAATGGAAGGGCAAAAGAGGCGTCTACTCCGGTCCCGAGAGCCGAATAATTCGCCGGAAGACTCAGGCATTCGAATCATCTTCTCATCTGAAAAACATTCGCTGGCTGGACCATGCCGCCACACGGGTCAGGGCTCAGGATCGCGATCCTGCCATACTGGAGTTCATGCGTCTCACCAATTATAGCTTCGATTTCGCAATTTATGTGAGGAGCCTCAATTCCATTACCAATGTCGCACGCTTATCCTCTTCAGATTTTGCCATGGTCTTCACCTCCGGAATTACACCTTTTGTCAGCCAGCAAAAATCCGGGCCTACAGAGAAATTCATAAGCAATTTCGGCCCTCGCGTCCATCACATCGCCTTCCAAACGGAAGCGATCGAGTCTACTGTGGAGGCATTACGAAAAGATGGAATGCAGTTCCTCCTCGATCTGGTTGGCTCACCCGAGGAGGGCTTGAAGCAGATCTTCAGCCAGCCATCAAGAAATACCCTCCTGGTCACGGAGTATATTCATCGATATGGAAACTTTGATGGATTTTTCACAAAGTCCAATGTGACGAGCCTTACGGCCGCTACCGCAAAGCAGTGAATCCATATGCAAGCTCTAATAAACCAGAAGCTCGAATTCAAGGCCTGAAGAGTTCATTATGATTGAAAACAATCCTGCGAATCCCGAAAATCCCCGAGAAAACATCATGGACACCGCCAGGAGGATCATCGCCCTCGGCCCCATCTGCGACAGCTGCCTGGGCCGCCAGTTCGCAATGCTCTCCACCGGCCTTACCAATGCAGATCGAGGCCGCTCCATCAAGACGGTGCTGGCCATGCAGTCCGCCGCCAGCGAAGACCGCGACCTTCTGGAAGAGCTGGCGCCGTCATTCCGATCGGCGCGCCTCAAGCTGGGCCGCAGGGATGAAGAGGACGCCCGCTGCACCGTCTGCCTGGGCGAGATGGCTCCGGGAAATCTGGACGCCTGGGCGGAAAAAGCAGCTGCAGCCATCGCGAGCCGGGAGATCAAGACCCTGCTGGTGGGAACGAGGATGTCCGGCCTTCTCGCCGAGAACGAGGAGCTGCTTCTCGCCGACGGCGGCAGCACCCATACCGAGCCCATGAAGTCGGAGCTGAATCGCGAGGTTGGAAAGAGGCTCACTGTCCTGACTGGAAAGCCGGTCGACCTAAAAAGTCCGGATGTGGTGGTCCACCTCAACCTGGAGAAGGGAGAGACAGAGCTGCAGGTTGCCTCCATTTTCATCCGGGGACGCTACAGAAAGCTTGTTCGCGGCATTCCTCAGACGCGCTGGCCTTGTCGCGAGTGTCATGGCCGGGGCTGCCCGCGGTGCCAGGGCACAGGCAAGATGTATCAGGAATCCGTCGACGAGTTGATCCGGCCCGCGGTTATGGAAGCCTTCGCAGCCGAAGACACAGTCTTTCATGGTGCCGGTCGCGAGGATATCGACGCCCGCATGCTGGGCACCGGCCGCCCATTCATCGCAGAGGCGGTGCGCCCCTTCATCAGGACCGCTGACCTGGCTGAGCTGGAGGCGGAGATCAACCGCCGTGCTGCAGGCAAGGTGGAGGTCTTGGGCCTCGCTGAGGCTGATTGTGCAATGGTTGAGAGGATCAAAGAGGCCAAATTTGAGAAGACCTATTCCGCTCTGGTCAGGCTGGGTGCAGATGTTCCGGAAGAAAAGCTTAAATCCGTCCTGAAAGAATTGGAAGGGCCGATCGATCAGCGTACGCCAACTCGTGTCTCTCACCGAAGAGCTGATAAAGTCAGGGTGAGGAGAGTGCATGGCGCTGATTTGCTGGAGGTTACGGGCAATTACGCCCGCATAGAGATAAGAGGCGACAGCGGTTTATATATCAAGGAGTTAATCTCCGGAGACGGAGGCAGGACCCGCCCGAACCTCGCCGAAATCCTCAAAGTCGACGCGATCGTCGAAGAATTAGATGTAATAGATGTAGGTGGAGAATCAGATGGCACATCATCACGGAATGAGAAAGAAGTCCAGGGGCAAGCTGAGCAGGCCAATCAGGTCCAAGGGCAAGTCCTCGGTGGTCAGAGCAATTCAGGAGTTTGAGACTGGGACAATGGTCCATGTAATTATTGACCCCAGCGTGCACAAGGGTATGCCTCATCCAAGATTCCAGGGAAAGACGGGCGAGGTTGTAGGAACAAGAGGAAGAGCCTTTGTCCTGAAGGTCAATGACGGTAACGCAAGCAAAACAGTGATCACATTGCCAGAACATCTGATAGCACAAAAATAGATGATTGTCAAAAGCATATTGCAGGAGGAGATCCTGACCATGGCGGAGGTCAAGGAGATCCTGGACCAGATCCGGCTAAATCGTGCCGATGAAGAGGAACTGGGTTACGAACTGCGTCGGGCTATCAGGCACGCCGAGCTATTCAGCAAAGGCACTGCGGAAGAGAGCCGGGCGATGGTAGCGGAGCTCATGAAGCTGGAAAAGATGAACAGGACAATTGCCATTAAGATCGCAGACATCAGGCCCGTCACAAAAGATGAGCTCAGGGCGATCTATGCCAAGGAACGATTCACTTTAAGCGAAGAAGAGCTAGATAGTATTTTAGAGATCGCATTCAGGGGGTAAAGGCAGATGCCTGAGGGGAGACCGCCGAAAAGAGAAGAGGTAGCTAGGATTCTCGATTACCTCCCCTATGGACGCAGTCAGGACTCCAGAGGCTACCAGAAGCAACCGCTCATCCAGGCCGTAGGCGAAGCCAACTTCGTCCTCATGGAGATGACGCCCAAGGAAGGGGCAGTCCCTACAGCGGGAACTCGGGTTTATATCGGTAGCGGCAGCCGGGATATCATCGATCATGTCAACCGCAGAATCGAATATGCTGAGCTTTCCAATAACGCCAGGCTTGAGCTCACCTACCAGATTGTGAACATAATCATGGACAATGAGCCTCGATTCATCCGCTACTTCAATGAAGCCGGGCCTATCACCACCCGGATGCATGCCCTGGAGCTTTTGCCGGGAATCGGCAAAAAGCTGATGTGGGCGGTGCTCAATGAGCGCAAGAAAGGCGCTTTCAAGAGCTTTGCTGATCTGATGGAACGGGTGAAGGGGCTTCATAACCCTGAGAAGATCATCTGCAAGCGTGTCGAGGATGAGCTGATGGATGATAAGATCAAGTACCGCGTCTTTACCACAGCGCCGCGCATGAGATGAAGCTAGGGCAGCATTTTCTCATGGATTGCGATGCTACTGCGCGCATCGCGAATTATGCCGATATCAAACCGGAGGACAGCATCTTAGAGATCGGGCCGGGTCCGGGAAACCTGACCGGCGCCCTGGCATCCCGAGCGGGCCGGGTCTATGCAGTGGAGATAGATCCTGACCTCGCCGGACAGCTTTCCGGTCGCTTTTCCAATGTAGATGTGATAAACGCAGATGCACTGAAGGTAGTGCTTCCTCATTACAACAAGGTCGTCTCCAACCTTCCTTATCAGATCTCCTCCAGGGTAACCTATCGATTGCTCACCCGGCCTTTTGATGTGGCAGTTCTGATGTACCAGTGGGAGTTCGCCAGGCGGCTGAACGCAAAGCCGGGCGGCGATGATTACGGCCGTCTGGCAATGACTGTGGGCTTCTTCTGCCAGGTCGAAATCCTGGAGAAGGTCTCCAGGGTGGCCTTCCGGCCTGTGCCACAGGTTGATTCGGCTGTGGTGCGGCTCCGTCCCAGGCCGGACCGGTCCGTGGTAAACGAAGTCGAGGCTGCGGCCCTGATCAGGCTCGCCGAAGAGCTCTTTAATAACCGGCGCAAGAAGGTAAAGAAAGGCCTGGCAGCGCTGGGGGCGGGCCGACGGGCTCTCTCTGAGCTGGACGGCGTCCTTCTGGATAAAAGGCCGGAGGAGCTGACGCCTGACGAGGCGGCGAGCCTGCTGGCAGCATTGCCCGGAAAATCCCTTTGCAGCGACTGACCTATCGTGTCCGATCCAAAAACCAGCAAGAATATACTATTATTGGGTTTCGTAAGCCTGTTAAACGACATCAGCAGTGAGATCATTCAGCCGATCCTGCCGCTCTTTATCGCTTCCCTGGGGGGTGGTGGGATGGCAGTGGGCCTCATCGGAGGGGTGAGCGATGGGCTGCCCAGCATTCTCAAGGTCCTGGCAGGGCATATTTCCGATCGCCTGGGACGAAGAAAGCCGCTCGTAGTGGCCGGCTATGCCCTCTCAGCAGTTGGCAAGCTTTTCCTGCCCGCGGCCAGCAGTTGGCTGCAGGTTTTCCTGCTCAAGACCCTGGAGAGAAGCGGCAAAGGAGTGCGCTCTGCACCACGAGACGCCATGATCTCCGAGTCAACACCGGAGAAAACGCGCGGGAGGGGCTTTGGCCTTCACAGGGCCATGGATTCCACGGGAGCAGTCATCGGATCGATTCTGGCCTATCTTCTCTGGCAGGGGGGCATGAGCTATAGCAGCATCTTCCTGGTGGCAGGAGTGCTCTCTGTCATGGCGCTGTTTCCATTCTATCGCGTCAAGGAAAGCTTTGCGTCGCCAAAGTGTGAGGTAAGTCTGAAGCTCTCGGCCATCTCTCCGGAGCTGCGCCGCTTTCTGGCCATTGCCAGCCTTTTCGCTCTGGGCAACTTCAGCTACATGTTCTTCGTCCTGCGTGCCCAGGCGCTCTTTTCCGGGGCTCTGGCTGTGGCTGCGCCGCTTTTGCTCTATGCGCTCTTTAACCTTGTTTATGCCGCCCTGGCTATGCCGGTTGGAATCTGGTCGGACCGGGTGGGAAGAAAAAAGGTACTGGCCCTGGGCTATGCCGTCTTCGCCCTCACAGCCCTGGGATTTGCTCTAGTCACCTCCCTCGCTGGCCTGATAGCTCTCTTCGCCCTCTACGGGCTGGTCTATGCTCTGGTAGACGGCTCAGAGCGGGCGTTTGTCTCCGACCTCAGCTCTGCTGCTCTTCGCGGCAGCTCACTGGGGATCTATTACGGCTTTACGGGAGTTGCGGCCATTGTGTCGAGCCTTGTGGCAGGGGCCCTCTGGTCCTGGTGGGGAGCAGAGGCAACATTTCTCTTCGGGGCGGGAGCAGCGGCGTTGGCGGCGGTGGGGCTCTTGTGGGGGATGAAGAAAGCAAAAGCTGAGGCAATGCCTTAAGGAGGACAATAGTGCTTGAGGTCGGCGCGATCATGGCTTAGTGGCTTTTACTTTGGGCATGTCTTTGTGTTTCTGATCCTTTTGCTGATTCAATTTTTGTCCGAAACCGGCAGCAATCATTTCCAGTCAGGTGGCAAGGGCTCTCCAGTCCTGGTGGGGGGCAGAGGCGATGCCCAGGTGGTTCGCGAAAATGGCATTCGTCCCAGTCTGCCTTGCCGATGGAAGACCGAATTGGTGCCATTAAAATGCCTGTGACAAAGCTCGACGACAAAGGAAGAATCCTTCTTCCTGGCGAGATCAGAAAGACCGGAGGACTGAAAGAAGGAGATGAGTTCGCGGTAGACTCATTAGGAGATGGAATATTCATCCTTAAGAAGATTGACTTGCGATCAATGCTAACGGAGGCGATTGAAAGAGCGAAGAGCATCGACCATGAAAAAGTTGAGCGCGAAATAGAAGAGGAGCACGGATCTTCTGTTTGCAATATTGCTTAGCGATTCCACAATCTCCTCCTTCTCATCCCCCAAAAAATAGCGCTCGCAAGAGGCCCGTATTTAGCTCAGCCCGAACACGGACACCATCTCTCCAGGCCTAGCAGGTATGCCACGCCCGATGCCGTGCTCCCGAAAAATACCGTCCTGCAGTTATGGCGGCGCGCTTGCGCCATCAGATCGTCAATGGTGCCGTTGGCAAATGTCGAGCCGGTCATCAGGATGAGCGGACAGTTCTCAAACATCTGCTCGGCCTGCATTCCGTCTAGAACCTTTACATTACAGCGGAAGGTCCCGGCTTCAGCCAGATCAGAGACCATCACCTTCTCCGGACCGAGGGTCTGAACCAGGGCCTCCAGGATCGCAGGCTGCAAGCCCACAAGCCCAACCTTTTCCGCGCCCTGCTCCGCGATCCATTCCTCCATCGATGCTTTGCAACTTTTCGGCCCATCGTCTCGACAATGAACCGTTCTCTCGATCTTTCCCAGGTATCTGAGAGTGGCATTCATGGCTGCAATCAAGACCGCCCGCTCGAAAGGTCCTTGAAGCGGCATCTCCAGCACCTCGCCCAGGGTGCCGCGAAAGCCGCCCTTTGCAGCGGTAAAAGCCTGGCCTAAAGAGCCTCTGTAGGCAGCCTGCATGAGCACCTCTTTTCCCCGGATGAGAGGAAAGTCGTCTCTTCCCGTGTCGCCGATGGCCTCGGAGACGCTGAGGGGACGGCTGATCACCAGCTCATCCCTCAGATCCACAGGCGAGCAGACATCGCTTTGCGACGAGAGCATCTTTATGAAGCGGCCCTTTGCCTCCAGCAGAAGATCTCTTTTCTCCATTTTCCATCAACCATTTATTCTTTTTTCACCGGAACGAATCCATATTTATCCAATATGGCCTGACCCTCGTCAGACATTATCACATCGATGAACGCCTGTGCTTGCTCCTTATGCTTTGACTGGGCGAGCACTCCCACCGGAAAGTCTCCGACCACATTATACTTGTCCGGAATATAGATCTTGGTGACCTTGCCTATCATCTGAGGGCTGACATCGGATATAAAGGCAAATCCCGCATCGGCTTCACCCAGGGCGACCTTGGAGACGACCCGGTTGACAGTGGTCTCCAATGAGACTACATTGGCCAGAACCGACTCTTTGAAAGCTGGTCCGTATTCAGGGTCGGCAGCAAGCTTGTCCAGAACCTGGAGTGCATAATCTCCCGCAGGAAGATCTTTTGTTCCCATGAGGATCTTGACACCGGGCGCGGCGAGGTCCTGAAGACCGGTCATGTTGGCGGGGTTGTTGTTGGGAACGATTATGGCCACCTTGTTGTGGACAAATATCACAACGCTCTGGTTATCCATGAACCCTTCGGATTTCAGTGCATTCATATGCTTGAGGTTAGCAGATACCAGAACGTCTGCATAGGCACCCTGCTCAATTTGGGCACGCAATGCTGGCACCCCGTCGAAGTTGAATTTGACGCTTACGTTGCTGTTATTCTCGTATATCCCGGCAATCTCGCTCATTGCTCCCGTGAGCCCGGCTCCGGAGAATACAGTCAGTTCTTGCTTCTCATCAGCCAGGCCCGCAGATGATATAAAAAGAAGGGCAAAGAGCAGTGAAATTGACATTAGATAAGCTGCTTTATTATGAATCATCGCTATCTTCCTCAGCACGATTTTGTATTGTGCGTCTTTCCATTTTCATAAACACATACGTTTACTAATCTTGTTTAAGTTGGCTACTATGATTAACTTATTAATTCCTTGCGCCCAATTTTCAAGGTGGCATAGGCCGGAGACATCCAATCCGCCCCCGGCCTCCGACATCGTAGATTCAGAGGATCAACCCAGAAAAGGCTTCTAAACGAAGTGAAGTGCTTGTCTGCGTGTCTATCGTTTTGGCCTCAACTCACCTCCATTATCCCAGGATGAAGGTCGAATATATGGAGATATTTGAGAAGAAAGGGGAAGAAAGAGGCGGATATCGCAATCATGCAGAGTGATTATGAAAAAGGATGAACCGGATGAAAGCTCCTACAGTCCCATGCGTATATGTTTTGTCTCCAGATAGGCCTCCAGGCCCCAGCGCCCCAGCTCCCGGCCAAGGCCGCTCTCCTTCCATCCGCCAAAGGGCGCCTGCAGGTCCACGACGTTGTTTACATTAACTCCAATGCCACCCGCCTCCAGAGCCTCTGCAGCCCTCAAGGCAGTCTTCAGATCATTGGTAAAGACGTAGGCCGCAAGGCCGTATTCAGTATCATTGGCAAGAGCTATGGCCTCATCAAGAGTCCTGAACTTCATGATCGGCGCCACCGGCCCGAAGGTCTCCTCTCTCATGACCCTCATGCGGTGGTCCGCATTGTTCAGCACCGTGGGCCGGTAGAAGTATCCCCTCTCGTAAGCCTCGCCCTCTGGCTCCTCTCCACCGGTGAGAAGATCTGCCCCTTTTCCTATGGCATCGGCCACATGCTCTTTTGTCCTCCCCCGTTGCTCCTGGCTGAACATCGGCCCCAGGTCTACATCCAGCCTCATGCCGTCGCCGATCTTCAGCCGCTCTGCCCGCCGCACCAGCTCCTCGGTGAAGGGCTCGGCCGCCTCGGCCTCCACATAGATTCGATTGACGCTGATGCAGATCTGGCCCATGTTTGAAAAAGCGCGCTGCGACGCTGCAGCAGCCGCAGCCTGAATGTCTGCATCTTTACAGACGATGAAGGGCGACTGGCCTCCGAGCTCCAGGGAGAGGCGTTTGATATGCGCGGCTGCATGGGCCATTATCCAGCGGCCGGTCTCAGTCTCACCGGTAAAGGCGATCTTCCGGGAGATGGGGTTTTCCACCAGCTCAGCGCCCACGGTGCTTCCCGGCCCGTGCACGACGTTGGCAGCGCCCGCCGGCAGGCCGTCCGCGTCGCTCACCGCCCGAACAAACTCTGTGGCCGCCAGGGGAGCGAGGCTGGGCGGCTTGGCAACGAATGTGCAGCCGGCGGCGAGAGCTGGCGCAACCTTCCAGGCCAAAAGGTCGACGGGAAAGTTCCAGGGGGTGATGAGAGCGGCGACGCCCACAGGCTGGCGCAGGACAATGCTCCGGCTGTGCGAGGAGCAGATCCACTCCCCAAAATTCCTCTTTCCCTCCTCAGCGTAATTGTCCAGGACATCAGCCGATGAGAGGACCTCCATTCGGGCGTTCTTCAGAGGCTTTCCCATCTCGAGAGTGAGCAGCCGGGCGATTCCGTCGGCCCGCTGCCGGACCAGGTCGGCGGCTGAATGCAGGATCTTAGCCCGCTCATCGCTGCTGGTCGCAGACCAGACGGCAAAAGCCTTCCTGGCTGCATCCAGTGCCAGGCAGGCATCCTGGCGGCCGCCTACAGCAACCTCTGCCACCGGCCCCTGGGTTGCGGGATTGTAAATGATCTCAGTCTTGCGAGAAAGGGAGACAGCCTGCTGCCCATTGATAATCATATGAGATTGATGCATAACAATCTCATAAGAATCATCGTCTGGCCACTTAAAGCCTGTTATCTCAGGCAAAAATCTCTGGCAAAAGAAATAGATACTTATATCTCTAAAAGAATTATGATAACCGAGTATTTGTATTTGTTTCGAATGGTGCATCTGCAAGATCTTTCGAGATGGCATATGATTATGATGGGATATATACTGCTTTCAGAGCTGTTATCCAACGAAATAGAACAAATTCATGGGCGGAGGTGATGAGCATTTTCCCGGATGCCAGAGAAGGCCACTTTCGCAGGGCTCTCTTGCTGTCAGCCTTAATTGTGGTTATGTATTTGGCCATGTTGATTCTGATTGAGAATGACCCGGCCTATCGCATCATGATTGATGATCTCCTCTTTCCGGTATTCAATGGGCTGGCAGCAGCTGGTTTGCTCTACGCCGCCATTCGCTCCGAGATATATGGAGGGCGGGCTCGCCTTGCCTGGACATTCCTGTTTGCAGGCCAGATCTCCTTTATGTTGGGAGATATAATCTGGGCCATTCTGGAGGTGGGCTTTCATCAAGAGCCCATAGCATCACTAGCCGACGTTTTTTATTTGCTCTATTATCCGCTGTTTGCTCTGGGCATTCTTCTCCTGCCGGCAGTGCCAATGACCCGCAAGGAGTCGCTCAAGCTTCTGCTGGACACCGGGATAGTGATGATCTCGGCGGTCCTGGTCTTCTGGGCTTTTCTGATTGAACCGACTATTGCTGCCGCCAGCAGGGAATACACAGAGGTTTTGCTGGTATCCCTGGCCTATCCGGTTATGGATTTAATTCTCTTTTTTGCCTTGTTGCAACTGCTCTTTCGAACGAGCGGATCTGCTAGACAGGGGCCATTGATGCTGCTGTCAATCGGCGTAGCCATCGGGATCGTCACCGATGCGGCATATCTGCTGCAATCTCTCCAGGGAATCTATGAAACCGGCAGTCTTTTGGATTTAGGATGGCTAACAAGCTACGCCTTTGCTGGTCTGGCCGGAGTGCTGCAGGCGGATACCAGCAAGCTTGCCCCAAATGGTCCATCCGATGAAGCCGAATCGCGAGGAAAACATCTATTCCGGCTTGCATTTTTTCCCTACCTTTGCGCAGCCGCAGCCTACATTATGCTCATCTGGACCCGCTACTACCTGACAGATTCGTTCTCAGCCTTTTCGTGTGGCATTGGTGCGATCATTGGCCTTGTTATCCTTCGTCAGATCGTAGCACTGAATGAGAATGTACATCTTTATAATGAGGCCCGGGTGGAGATCGATGAGCGCAGGAGAGCTGAGACGCTTCTCAGGCAGAGCGAGGAACGCTACCGCGATGTCTTCGAGACCTCTCCGGATGTGATATTCACAATCTCATCAAAGGATGGGGCGATAACGTCTCTTAATCCGGCTTTTGAAAAATTCCTTGGATGGAATGCAGAAGCCTGGCTGGGCAACCCCTTCATGCAACTCGTTCATCCAGAAGACCTTCCTGTCTCCCTGGAGATGTTTCACGATGCCCTGCAAGGAAGAAAAACGCGAGCCCAGGAATTGAGGTGCCTGTCTCGCTCCGGCGAGTATCTGACTGCCGAGATCATAGGGGTTCCTCTGATTGAAAACGGAAAAATCATAGGCACGCTCGGATTTGCCCGAAACATCACCGAACGAAAGCAAGCACAGGCTGAATTGCGGAGGGCCAAGGATGCAGCTGAGGCGTTAGCCAAGGCGAAGTCTGAGTTTCTGGCCAATATGAGCCACGAGATTCGCACACCCATGAATGCCGTCATAGGCATGACCGGGCTGCTTTTAGAGGCGGACCTGGCTGAGGAGCAGCGCGATTATCTGGAGACCATTCGCAGCAGCGGAAACACATTATTAGCGCTCATCAATGACATCCTGGACCTGTCAAAGATCGAGGGAGGAAAAATGGAGCTGGAACGCCAGCCCTTCGACCTGAAAAAATGCGTGGAGGAGTCAATGGATCTTGTGGCTGCAAATGCCGCTGAGAAGGATCTGGAGATCGTATGCATTTTCAAGGAGAATTTGCCGGATATGATAATCGGGGATGTCATAAGGCTCCGACAGATACTGGTCAATCTACTGGGCAATGGCGTGAAGTTCACAGAAAAAGGGGAGGTGGAGCTTACAATTGGCTCTCTTGCCCTGGAAAAAGGAAAAGTCGAGCTTCAATTTGCAATCAGGGATACCGGCATCGGAATCTCCAGGGATCGAATGGACAGGCTCTTTCTATCCTTCAGCCAGGTTGATTCTTCCACTACCAGGCAATACGGAGGGACGGGTCTTGGCCTCTCCATAAGCAAACGGTTCGCAGAAATGATGGGCGGAAGGATCTGGGCGGAGAGCGAACTAGGAAAGGGAAGCACCTTTCATTTCACCATAGTCGCGCAGCCATCTGTATCCGAAAAATCCAACCAGGGCAATTCCGTCCTCGTTGGAAAGCGAATTATCATCGTTTACAAAAACGACCTTGCCAGAAGAATGCTGGCAGAGGCGGTGCGGTCCTGGGGGATGATTCCCTCAGTTGCCGCCAGCGCAAAATCCGCCCGGGAAATTCTCGGCTCAGAGTCAGAGGCATTTGATTTTGTGATTTTGGATGCCGCACTGGAGGATGTGGATGTCCTTTTCCTATCCAGGGAGGCCAAACGAGGAAAGAATGCCAGGGCTCTATCCGTGATGTTCATTGCTGTCGGCTGTGGCCTCTCCCGGGAGTTACAGGTCGATTGTTGGCTGACCAAGCCGATCAAGCCAACACAGCTGCACAACCTGCTGGTGGAGCATCTCTCTTTGAAAATCTCTCCAAAAATAGATGCTGAGCCTATCAACGCCTCCGCCGGACCCAAGAAAAACGATGATTACAGGCACGATCTGCGCATACTCGTTGCAGAAGACAATCCCGTGAACCAGAAGGTAGCTCTCAGCATGCTGAAGCGCATCGGCTACAGAGCTGACGTTGCCGCTAATGGCATTGAAGTTCTGAAGGCATTGGAGCGGCAGCACTATGATGTAGTGCTGATGGATGTCCAGATGCCTGAGATGGACGGATTTGAGGCGACGCGCCGAATTCGCAGCTCTGGAATCAAGACGCGCATAATCGCAATAACTGCCCATGCATTGAACGGCGACAGAGAAGCCTGCCTGTCTGAGGGGATGGATGGTTATATCAGCAAGCCGATCCGAATGGACGAGCTTCAAAAGTCACTGGAAAAAATCATATGAGTTTCGCCGAGTCCATAGATTCCTGGAGAGATTTTTATATGCTGACCGGGTCAGCCTCTGCCACCCTTGTCGGACTGATCTTTGTCGCAGTTACATTGCATATTGATGTCATAGCGGAAGCGAAAAAGTCAAGCGACATACGCATGCTTGCCGAAGAGATATTTATAAATTTCTTGATGATTTTATCTTTTGCATTCATATTCGTGGTTCCCTCTGACTCTCCATCGGGTTTAGGCTATCCGCTTCTCATTCTGGGAACGCTGCAGCTGGCGCATACCTCCGTTTTGTGGCTGAAGTTTCTGAGAAGCAAAGATGAGCACAGGGAGATTGCATCCAGCACTATCTTAAGAGGTCTGTTGATTCCCAATACGGTCTGTTACCTGGCGTTGATTGCGATAAGCTTAGACATCCTGCATGGAGAAGCTCGCCTTCTGGGCTGGATGGTGATGGTAATAGTATGGCTTACCATTGCGGCGGTCGAGAATACCTGGCATTTGATGATGAGGGTTGCAGAGATCAAGCAGAAGGGCCGGGATGAGTCGAGATGAGCGCCTGGATAGCCTCCATGGATAGCCTCCAGGATTGAGGGCTGAAAAAGTATTTAGGCATGAATGGCTTGCATCCTCACCAATGCAGCAGCCAAATGATGGGGGAAGCGCCCTCTGAACGATGATCTGTGGATTGCATCTTTCCTGGGCAGAGACCGGCCCGGACTTATCCGTGATATCCTGGATGAACCTGCCCGGCAGAATGTGAACATCGTGGACATGGATCAGCGGGTGATGCAGGGCATCTTTGTCATGACCGTAGTAGCTGATTTTTCCGGCGCGAGCATCAGCGCCAGCGAGATGCAGGCATGGCTGCAGAGAAAGGAAGTGGATTTGGGCATTCAATTCAGCTTCCTGCCGCTGGGACAGTACCGGGGGCGCCGTAAAACGAAGAAGAGCCTGCACGTGGTCACCATTCTGGCCAAGGACCGGCCTGGGATCATCCGCGATGCAGCAGACGTGGCGGCGAGAAACGAGGCCAACATCGAGAGGGCATCGGTGACCGCTCGGGGCGATCTCATTTCCATTGAGTTCATCATGGACTTTTCCGAGTGCAATGAGGATGACTGCAAGGCCAGGCTCAAGAAGGATTGCGAGCTTTTGGGGTTGGATGTGGTGATTCAGGATATGGGCCGGTCACGCAAAGAGAAGCGGCTCATAGTCTTTGATATGGATATGACGATTGTCGATTTTGAGATCATCAACCGGCTGGCGGGATGCGCGGGAGTGGACGAGCAGGTGAAAGTGATTACCGAGAAGGCCATGAATGGCGAGATGGATTTCAAGGAGTCTCTCCGCCAGAGGGTGCGTCTTCTCAAGGGCATGCCGGAGAGAGACTTGCAGGAAATCGCTTCCGACCTGAGGCTCACGCCGGGCTCAGAAGAGCTGATCCATCACCTCAAGCATGTGGGCTACAAGATTGCGCTCATCAGCGGCGGATTTACCTATTTTACCGATGTGCTCAAGGAGCAGCTGGGATTCGATTACACCTTTGCCAATGAGCTGGAGATTGAAAACGGCTATCTGACCGGCGAGATCAAGGGAGACATCATCGACGCCGAGGCCAAGGGGGGCATCATCTACCGGCTGGCAGAGAAGGAGAACATCAGCCCGGACAGCATCGTGGCGGTGGGAGACGGAGCCAACGACTGTCTCATGATCAAGAATGCCGGTCTTGGCGTGGCCTTCAATGCCAAGGAGGTCCTGAAAAAGGTCTCCGACGGCTCTCTCTCCCGGGAGAATCTGCTGGGGCTGCTCAATGTGCTGGGGCTGGCTGAGAAGGATAAGGATATGCCTTAATAGAAAACTAAAAATTTTAATCCCGGCAGCTCAAGGTCTTACCTGGATTCTTTTGGATACTCTATATCGAAAGTGTACCAGCTGTAGCCATTAATCCCTTCCATATAGACATATGAATAATTCAGGTCCATGTTGAGCCGGAAGAGTCCATGTGGCCGGTTATTGGGTGCGCCCCAAGAATTGAGCAGTATCCAGTAGCGGTTATTGGGATCGGTATCATTGTAACCGAGGCAAAGCACTGTATGGGCACCGTTATCCTGGCCGTTTGAGTATGAACTTCCTCTAGCCGGCGACCAGATTGCGTCCTCCGGCTGAGAGTTCCAGAACTCCATGAAGGGCGCCCAATCGTCTAATGCGTAATTGAATATCACTGCCTTATGGGAGTGAAGTACGCCTTTGATGTTTCTGATAGCCGTCTCGTTATCCATAACACCGTCATCATAATGAGTTGGCATAACCAGTGCGGTCACCTTCTCAATAGAATAATTTGGCACTGTGGAGATTGTTTCTGCGGGAACTATAGTTGATTGTCCGCAATGGGTGCAGCCGTCCATGAAGCTGGCATTGGCATTGCTCCAAGGGATGGCCATCTTCTTTGCTGTGTAAAAGTCGGCAAACCAGGCGGGGGATCCTCCACAGCAAGCGAATATTCCTGTGCCATTGTGATAGTTTGAGACGAAATACTGGACCGAGAGCATATCGCGGATGTTGTTTCTATATGCCATGTCTATTCCCATCGCGCCAGTGCAGGCCCAGGACCAGCAGTTGCCACAATGATCCTCACAACCGCCGGTCTGATCCCACAAAGACGGCACATAAGTGAAATGATCGAAAAGGTTGAACTCTTGAGGCGGCAAAAGTTTGAATTCAGGAGGCAAGACTGTCCTGCTTAGCTTCTTCTCTGCCTTCTGCTCCAGGAGCATGACTTCCGGTTCGAGTTTCATCACCAGATAATTTGCATCCGTCTGGTTCAGGTCCATCAGGCCGCTAAAGTCGGTTTCAAAAAGATCTGTTATGTTATATTGGCTCAGGTCCATCGCATGGGAAATATCTTCTGGGCTGAGGTCGGTGTAGTTGACATGGTTGGCATCCAGAAGTCTTTGAAGACCAGGGACTTTAGTGGATTGATCTGTCTGCAGGCTCAGATTGCAGGAAAGATCAGATTCCGCAATGGATATTATGCATAGAGTCAATGATATGCTCAATGCAAGTGCTGATAATCTTAGGCCATTTTTTATTTTTTTCATAGTATCCTCATTAAGGCTCTATGCCACATGATTGCTCGCAAAAGCATATAAATTTATTGTGTATGTTTAACGTAAAAAGCGTTTCAAAATCTCGCTAAACAGTTCACTTCATCTTCACTGACCACTCTTCCCGGCCCGGAGTCTTTCTCCCATGCCTGACTCGGTCCGCTGGGTTCCCGATAATCCCCATCCTCTCTGCCAGATGAGGACCGTAGCCTGGTCTGGGAGGGCAAGTACGATGAGTTTGGCCGCAGGCGAAGCGTGGACGTGGCAGGTGCAGCTATGCCCATGCAGAAAATAGAAACGGTGGACATGCCGAGGAGAGAAGCTCTGGCCAGCGGCCAGACGACTCTGGGGGAGCTCGCAAACAACCGTGCGGGAGTACTCAGGAACATGCTGATCTGGGGGGACAGCTGTGATAAGTGCCATCGCTGATCACAATCCATGTTCCTTAGTCAATATTCATGCAAAAATATATTAGAGACCAACTCTTGCCTTTATCTGAGAGATGTCCGATTCTATTCTCGTCAATCTATCTTTAACGCTTTCCTTAAGATCGGCGCGAAGCTCGCCAATTTCGTCAGCAATAACTTCACGAGACTCTCTGATCTCCACTGCAATTGAGTCGTTTGATACCTTTATCTCACTGACGATTGCATCCTGTGATGTTCTTATCTCTCCAACAATGGCATCCCGTGAAGCTCTAATCTCCCCAACGATCGCATCACTTGATCCTCTGATATCTTCTCGTGTCTCCTTCAGCTCTTGACGATTGGCTTTTAGCTCCATTAAAATCTCTTTATTAACTACGATAAGCTCGGTGAGCTTCTCTGCGGCTACATCGAGCCTTTGATCCGTCTCGCCAGCTCCGGAGACTACCTTGAAGAAGCTTTCAAATTCACCTGTTGCCGAAGAATAATCCTTATTGATATCGGCAACGTTAATTAATGTATTTTTTATATCGAGTGCTCGGACCAGTATATCAAGGTCAATGCTATCGCCCTCCGCCACTACTTTCACACGCCCGTCATCGAGGTTCTGCACATATCCTTTCAGCCTTAAATTCTGGGCAACAGTGACAACCCTGGCCCTGTAGCCAGCCTTCTGAACCTTGCCGGAAACGTAAGCGGTTAGTCTTTGCATCACATCCAGTAGTGGCTCTCTTTTTATATAAACGTTAACCCAAAACAGACAGTCATCCAAAACCTTTTTCCCGTTTGCCGCCAGAAAGCCGCCATCAGGAGGATAGCAGTAATTGACGCCCGCCCCAAAGTTTCCAAAGCTTGCCATACAGTTCCCGGCCAATGTCCCCATCCCGGAGGCCCCCTCCCGTGCCTGAGTCCGTCCGCTGGGGCCCGGACAATCCCCATCCTCTCTCCCAGATGAGGACGGAGCTGATCTGGGATGGCAAGTACGATGAGTACGGGCAGCGCCGCAAGGTGGACGTGGCCGGCTCAGCCATGCCGATGCAGAAGATCGAGACTGTGGACATGCCGAGGAGCGAAGCTCTGGCAGGCGGCCAGACCACTCTGGGGGAGCTGTCGACCACCGTGCGGGAGGACTTCAGAAACCGGCTGATCTGGGGCGATAACAAGCTGGTGATGGCGTCGCTCTTGAAGGAGTTCCGGGGCAAGATCGATCTGATCTACATCGACCCGCCGTTTGATGTGGGGGCGGACTTTACGATGCAGGTGCCGATTGGCGATGAAACGGACGAGGTTGAGAAAGATCAGTCTATTTTAGAGATGGTTGCCTATCGTGATATGTGGGGGAAGGGAACAGATTCGTACATTTTTATGATATATGAACGGCTAAACCTAATGCACGAATTACTATCAAATAATGGAAGCATTTACGTTCATTGCGATTGGCGTATGAATAGTCAAATAAGGCAAGTTCTTGATGAAATTTTTGGAAATGGTAATTTTTGTGCCGAGATCAAATGGAAACGAGTTGTAAGCACAGGTAGCAGTAAATCAATATCAAGAAAATATCCTGTAATTGATGATTCTATTTTATTTTATACAAAGTCATCACAATATACTTGGAATACAATTTATAAAGAATACTCAGAAGAATATAAAAAGCGTTTCAACCAAAAAGACGATCGAGGATACTATTATTGGGATAATTTAAAAAGTTATTCAAAGGATACTTTAGATCGTCTTATAGCAGATAATCGAATCAGATTGCCATTGATTGAAGGGAAAAATCCGAGGGTTAAGAATTACCTTCACGAAGGCAAAGGTGTTGTTATTGATAATTTGTGGACAGATATCATACCAATAAATTCTCAAGCACTTGAAGACACAAAGTACGCCACCCAAAAGCCCGAAGCCCTTCTGGAGCGCATCATCCGTGCCTCCTCCAACGAAGGCGACCTCGTAGCCGACTTCTTCTGCGGCTCGGGCACCACCGGCGCTGTGGCCGAGCGGCTGGGTCGCCGCTGGATAATGTGCGACCTGGGCAGATTTGCCATCCACACCAGCAGAAAGAGGCTCATCGAATTGCAGCGCCGCTTGCAGGCGGATGGCAAGCCCTACCGGGCCTTTGATGTCTACAATCTGGGCCGCTACGAGCGGCAGTGGTGGCAGAAAGAGAGGCTGCAAGGCTACGACAACGACCACCGGCGCGTGGTCCTGGGCTTCTACAGGGCTGAGCCGCTGGCGCGCCCTACGACCTGGCTGCACGGGCGCAAAGGCGGCGCATTCGTCTACGTGGACAGCATCGATAGCCTTCTCACCCGGGAGGAGGTGCGGGCGGCAGCGCGGGAAGCGCACGCCGCCGGAGGCCGGGAGCTGCACTGTCTGGCCTGGGAGTTTGAGATGGACCTGCGGCTTGAGGCGCAGGCAATCGAAGCCGCCGAAGGAGTGCGAATCCGGCTGCTCACCATTCCCAGGGAGATCATGGAGAAGAACCGCACCGACCCGCCGCCCTTCTTCGAGGTGGCGGTGCTGGAGGCCGAAGCAGTCTACAGCAAGGCGGCAGGCAAAAAGAAGGTCGACATCCGGCTCAGGAGATTCCTGCCCTCTCTGGCCGAGGTGCCGGGAAAGGAGCTGGCTGCCCTTAAGGAGAGGGCTGCCAAAGACGGCTTTGACTTCATCGACTTCTGGGCGGTGGATTTTAACTGGCAGGAGGACCGGCCTTTCGAGCACCACTGGCAGGACTACAGAACCCGCAAGGACCGAACGCTCAAGACGACCAGCGATGCCCTCTTTGACGGCTACCCGAAAAAGGGCATCTACCGGGCCTGCGTGAAGGTGGTCGATATCTTCGGCTGCGACAGCAGCACAGTGGTGGAGGTGCGTTATGACTGATCCAACTGATCCATCCAGGAAGCTTGATGTCAATAATACTACGATTAGGGCAACGAGTGCAACAAGCAATGAAACAAGCAGCGCAACAAGCCCCATCATCAATCCCGCCGCCCTGGAGCCGCTCTTCTCGCCCCACGAGGAGCCCTACCGCTACCGCGCTCCCGCCGAAAAGGAGGGCGACCCCGCAAAGATCGAGCTGGGCAGACGGCCTTCCAATATCCCCATCGCCCAGAATCTCCGTCGCTTCGTTAAATTCTGGCGCAGAAATGACTACCCCGGAGCCTCCGAGACCAGCCGGGAGCTGCTGCACTACTGGTTTGATGAGGAGCACACCCTGCAAAAGATAAACGAAGGGGACGAGACGGAGCAGTACCCATTTCGCTACTATTTCTGCCAGAGGGAAGCCATCGAGAGCCTCATCTACCTCTACGAGATCCGGGGCATCACCACCCTTTCGAGCCTCACCGCCGAGTTCATCCGGGACGACGCCTACGACGCCGCTTTAGGGGTGAGCCCTAAAGACGACCGCTGGCCCAAATACGCTTTCAAGATGGCCACCGGCTCAGGCAAGACAAAGGTAATGAGCCTTGCCATCGTCTGGAGCTACTTCCACTCCCTCTTCGAGGAGGGCTCGACGCTGGCCAGGGATTTTCTCGTCATTGCCCCGAACATCACCGTCTTCGAGAGGCTCAAGGAGGACTTTGCAGACGGCAAGATCTTCGAGACCGATCCCCTGATCCCCGCGGCCTGGAGGGGCGACTGGAACATCTCCGTCTCCCTGCAGGACGAAGCAGGCGGAGCTGCCACTGGCGGGACCCTTTACCTGACCAACATCCACCGCCTCTTCGATCTCTCAAAAAGAAAGGGCAAAAAAGAGGTCGAGACGCACGACTGGCTCGGCCCGGCAGTCTCCCGCGCCCGGGCGCTGGACACGGGCGAGGCCCTGCGGGAGCGGGTGACGGGCCACCGGCGCATCATGATCCTCAATGACGAGGCCCACCACCTCTGGGATAAAGACAGCGCCTGGAACGAGGCCATCGAATTCGTCTTCGAGGAGATCCGGAAAAAGAATGGCGGAGAGGGCGGAATCGTAGCCCAGCTCGACTTCTCGGCGACACCCAAGGACAACCACGGCCACGTCTTCCAGCATGTTATCTGCGACACGCCCCTGGGCGAAGCGGTGGACGGGGGAATCGTCAAGATCCCGGTGATCGGCAGGGGCGACGGCCTGGTGGAGCACCCCAGCGCAGATGCAGCCAGCCGCTTCCAGCAGCACCTGATGATCGGCTACAGGCGCTGGAGCCTCTCCAGAGAGGAATGGGAGAAGAGCGGCAAGAAAGCGCTCCTCTTCATCATGACTGAGGATACCGAGGCCGCAGACCAGATAGCCACCGAATTGAACAATAGCCCGCTCTATCCCGAGCTTAACGACCGGACCATCAACCTGCATACCCGCCTCAAAGGAAAGATCAAGTGGATCGGCCCCAAGAAAGACGGAATTCCGGTCTTCGAGCCCAGCGAAAAGGAGATCAGCGACGAGGATCTGCGAGAGCTGCGGCGCCTATCGAGAGAGCTTGACAGCGGAACCAGCCCCTATCGCTGCATAGTCTCCGTGCTCATGCTGAGAGAGGGCTGGGATGTGAAAAATGTTACTACCATCGTCCCGCTGCGGCCCTTTACATCCAAAGCCAACATCCTCCCCGAGCAGACCCTGGGCCGTGGCCTGCGCCGCATGACCTTTCCCGGCGGCCCCTCTGAGATCCTGACCGTTATCGAGCATCCGGTCTTCATATCACTTTACGAGCAGCAGCTCGGGGAAGAGGGAGTCTACCCCACCGTGACTACAGTGGACGACATCCCCAAGATCACAGTCAGCATCTTTCCTGACGGAGACCACAAGGACCTCAATAGTCTGGACCTGATTCTTCCCAGCGTTTCCCCTTCCTACACCCGCATACCGAAGCTGGATGGCCTGACTGTTGAGGATGTGAAAAGGCAATTTTCCAGCCTGAAACCTCTGGAGCTGAAAGAGCAATGCTCAGACGAGATCCATTACGAAGGCCGCCACCTTCTCACCAATGAGATCGTTGAGGAGATGACCGTCAAGCTTCCCCTTCTGGAGAGCGGCATCGGTGCCATCTCCTTCTTTAGAGACGAACTGGAGCACATCACCGGCCTGCATGGCCTGCACGCTTCACTTGCTCCTCTGCTGGAGATATTCCTCACTGAGATTCTCTTCGGCCAGAGGCTTTCTCTCTTCGATCAGCAGCTCATCAACCGGCTCGGCGACAGAGATGTTCGTGAGCACATTCGGGCTGTCTTCGTGCCCCTCATCCTCAGCAAGAGCACAATCAAACTGGAACAGAGAGCCCTCGGCCAGAGCAGATCGGCTGTCACCTGGAAGCCCTACCAGGCCAACCACTCCGAGCGCCACCCGGCTATCGAAGCTGCGAAGACCGCCTTCAACCTGGTCCCCTGCGCCAATGCCTTCGAAAAAGAGATGGCCCAGTTCCTGGACCGCGCCCCGGACGTTGCAGCCTTCTGCAAGAACGCCGGTCCAGAGGCGGTGCGAATCGACTACCAGACCAACACGGGCCGCCTGGCCAACTACACCCCGGACTTTTTGATCCTCCTGGATGACGGAAGGTACATCATGCTTGAGACCAAAGGCCGAGTGGACATAGATGTTCCCATCAAAATTCGGGCGGCAGAAGCCTGGTGCCGGGCAGCGTCCACGAGCAGCCTTCCCTGGAGCTACGCTTACGTTCCCCAGGAGATCTTTGAAAAAATCGATAACATAAGCCTGAAAAGCCTCATCTCAGCCACTGAGCCTGCCAAAAACAGCCTGATGGGCGAGAATGTCGAGGCGCCCCTGAGTTTGGAGAAAGGCAACCTGGAGAAGCTCACCACCGACGAATTCATCTCCGAGAGCGACCTGAATGCTCTTTCTCCCAAATGCAAAAAAGGCATACAGGAGTCCATAGCCCTCTTCAAGTTCCTGGAGAGCAAAAGCGATGTCTCCTTTGCCGCAGTCTTCACTCCCCTTCTTGGCCCAATTGACGATGCCGCCAGGACAGTCATCATCTCTGCATTGAAGGAGTCCGTTCCCCAGGAGGCAGCGAGACGGGAAAGGTTCTTTGAGCCGGACCTTTCAATGCTCTCTCCCCGAGACAGAAGCTTTCACGAGCGACAGGGCAAGAACCTCCGGAGGACTATAATCGAGAACGATGGCGTAATGCCTGTGGGCCTCCTCCGCTGGTGCCTTGAATACGCAAAAAGCCCCAGAACACCGCCGGGAGGTATCTTCAATGCCGTGAAAATGAAGTTTGCAGCGGAGGCAAAAACGTCTCTGCCCGACTCGGTGGAAAAGGTCTACTCCTTCAGAAATGAGTTCATCGCCCACCAGGAAAAAGATCTCTTGGACTCTGAGCAGGCCAGGCAGGCCTTGAAGGACTGGATCGACAGTCTGAAGGAGAACTTTGCTGTGTCAGAGAATACCCCTCAGGCGGAGGGAGCATGATACAGCCCTATATTCCCGATACCTTGCCATTAAAGAACATTGACTGGGAGAGGCATGTGAGCCTCATCGGCAAGGCCAATGCAGCCCTGGCGAGATACGACGGCATCCTGCTCGGCATGGTCAATCCTCAGGTGCTGCTCTCTCCTCTGACCACTCGCGAGGCCGTTTTATCCTCTCGGATTGAAGGGACTCAGGCGTCACTGGAAGAGGTCTTGCAGTATGAGGCAGATGTTGGAGACCCGGAAAAGAACCAGGTTCAGCCCGATAGCCCGCAGATTCATGACATTCATGAGATCATCAATTACCGCAAGGCAATGGGAACCGCTGTCGAGAAGATGGCAGGCCGTCCATTTGGCATCAATACCATCCGGGAGCTTCATAGAATACTGCTGGCAGGTGTCAGAGGCCGCTACAAGGACCCCGGAGAGATCCGACGCAACCAGAATTATATCGCCTCGCCCGGAACTCCTATTGACCAGGCAACATTCATCCCGCCTTCCCCAGAAATAATAATGGATGCTCTTTCCAATTGGGAAGACTACCTCTACGAGACTGAAAAGGACCCACTCGTTCAATTGGCCATTCTCAAGGCCCAGTTTGAACTGATCCACCCCTTCCGGGATGGAAACGGTCGCATCGGCAGAATGCTCGTGCCCATAATCCTGTATCGCAAAAAGATACTCTCCCAGCCTATGTTCTACATCAGCTCCTACCTGGAAAGGAATCGGGACGTTTACTACGAGCGCCTACTGGCGATATCAAAGGATGGCGACTGGAATGGATGGATCTCTTTCTTCCTGGAGGCGCTTGTACTGCAATCAGAAGAAAACAGCAAGAAAGCAAGAGCTATTCTGGAGCTGTACAACGGCATGAAAACGAGAGTGACGAAGATCACACGCTCTCAGTATTCCATCCAGACAATTGATGTCCTGTTCTCCAGCCCGATCATCAATTCCAGCGACTTCTCTATAAAATCGGGAATCCCAGACAGAACCGCCCAAAGAATTATACAGAAGCTGGAGCAAGATGGAATTTTGCGCATGATTAGAAAAGGAAGCGGCAGTCGATCTCCAACATATCTGTTTCTCGATCTTCTGGACATAACTGAAAATGAGGAGGATTAAATTTGTGCGTCATCCATGTCGCACAAATTGGTTCGTGCGACATATTTGGCGAAATATGACGCGCAAATTGGACGCAAATTGAATCGGCATAGTGGCCGAATTCCTGAAAAGGCCCTGCAAGATAACCATGGTCAGTTCTCCATCGCTACCGGCTACTTCAAAGAAGCCTCTGGTCTACGCCTCCTGATTGGAAATGAGCAGTTGTCCACAAGGATGCCGGGGTGCAGTGCGAAGTCGAGGCAGAAGGCTCTTTCCCTGAAGAACTAGGGGCTTTCCATCAATGATGGCTATGTTTCACCTGTTTGCGATTTAGTGCAATTCCTCAGCAAGAAAAGATACAGCTGCGCCAGAATCCGGAGCGGTTCTCACATGCCAAATGCTATATCTTTGATGACTTTGCAGCTGTGGGATCAAGCAACTTCACTCGGCCCGTCCTGCTGTAATCTCCGCCCCCGGCCAAATAGCTCTGAAAAAGCATTTATACTTGTTTCTGCGTAAGGGTTCTGGTTTGTTCCTTATCATTTGGAGGATTGAAGGATTTGACAACTGTTTACGACGTACCCCCCAATGACTTGATCGCTGCCGTAGCCCAGGAGCTGAAGGCGGCGGGCAAGGTTCAGCCACCGGCATGGGCTGAGTTTGCCAAGACTGGGGTAAATAGAGAGATGCCCCCCACAAACCCGGATTGGTGGTTTGTGCGGTGCGCATCAGTACTGCGCAGAATATACATTGACGGCCCGGTGGGCGTCTCCCGCCTTAGAAGCTTCTACGGCGGAAAGCACCGCAAGGGCGTGGCTACTGGATTCTTCTGCAAAGGCAGCGGCTCGGTGGCAAGAGAGTCACTACAGCAGCTGGAAAAGGCTGGCTACGTGAAGAAGATAAAGAAAGGCCGCCAGATGACCCCTGAAGGTCAGGCATACCTTGATAGCGTAGCCCAGAAAATTAAAAGCCAGACCCAAGGCTCAACTGCACTTGCGGCAGAGCCCAAGGCTGAGTCTGCATAAAAACCTAGAGAGGACTGAATAAGTATGGCTGATGATGAGCTTGCAGAACTAAGACGAAAGAGGATGGATCAGATCCAAAAGCAGCAGATGGACTCCCAGATGGCTGCCGCTCAACAGGAGCAGATCCAGCAGGAGATGGAAGCCAAGAAGGCATCTCTGATGAGGACCATCCTGACTCCCGAGGCAAGGGAACGGCTCAATGCAATACGCATGACCAAGCCTGAGTTCGTCGCTCAGATTGAAGGTCAGCTCATCATGCTTGCTCAAAGCGGCAGGCTGAGGGGCGCGATCACCGACGAGCAGCTCAAGGCGATCCTCAAGCAGGCACTGCCCAAGAAGCGAGACATCACCATAACCAGGAGATAAAGCGGCAGAATGCTGCAAGGCAGTTCATGAAGGTTGCAGTCTTGTTTTCCGGCGGAAAAGATAGCAGC
>Ga0209099_1000246_pt1 | contig 63845 bp, 75 predicted proteins | sample AD_JPNHW2_MetaG_FD_184430 | JGI IMG/M metagenome (GOLD analysis project Ga0209099, IMG submission 184430) | Active sludge microbial communities of municipal wastewater-treating anaerobic digesters from Japan - AD_JPNHW2_MetaG (SPAdes) (version 2) | ecosystem: Engineered > Bioreactor > Anaerobic...
TTTAATTTAACCTTATTCTCTGTAACCATCAAAACCCACCTTAATCGTTCTTCTTGTATATTTTTAGGCATATGAATACTCATTTATTAAGTCTAGTAAAAAGTGCCAAATGTGTTTAGACATTACCTTTGGTTATTGATTTTTATGAAAAGTATGGTAATATAAAATCAGAAAATAATAATTCACTCGAATATTAATCAGAAAGGGTGAATTGATTTTTGCCCTTTCAAAAATTGAAAATACCATGGAAGATGTAACAATTATTGAACGTTGTTTACTAAAAAGTGAGACCGTTCAAATTGACCCTATTTTAAAAACCTTTGATCCCCAGGAACATTTTTACAATGGACCAGTGAGGTATTGGTTTACTTCTGATTTTGAAAGGCATTTATTAAAACCTATTCAAATGCCTTTCAGCGACACGTGTATCTCAAGAATATTTCTTGATAAGCATTTCGTGAAAAGAGGTATTTACCACCATCAAATTATTGAAAACATTATCCCGAGATTCTTTTCAGAAAGGGAAATTTTATGGTTAATTGCCAATCTTACTTCCAAACAGCCAAGCGGTGAACCGGGGCAACTTGATGTCTCTGGAAATGTTAATTTCATCGGTTATTGGGAAACTCCAACTGGTCTCGGCAAGGTTGCGTGTGTTTCCTGGAGAGAAAAGAAGTGGTGTTGCCATCTTGAAGCATTATGTTGGTGTGCGAGAGGGGATATTGTTTTTTTACCTCATAAAAACCAAGCATAATCGTTTTTATTTATTCTGTATTAGAATCCGGTTTGTATAAACCGGATTTTTTTATTTGGGTATTAATTTAATAAAGAAAAAATTATAATTATTTCACCACAGATTTGAGATTCTGCAACAGGATTTTGTTTGAATTAGTATTTATAAGATTAGTTTTAAAAATTTGACATTATCTTTAAATTTGCTAGTATAGACACAAGCTCGTTAAGAGCTTTTTGTTTAGTAAAAATTATGACAAGATCAATCAAAAAAGGAATAAACGTAGATGAAAAGCTATTGAAAAAAATAGCAGGTAAGAATCCATTACAAACCCCAGTTATTAAGACTTGGAAAAGAGCATCACAAATAGCACCAGAAATGGTTGGCTTTACTTTTGGTGTACATAATGGAAAAACTCATGTTGAAGTTTTAGTAACAGAAGACATGGTAGGGCACAGATTAGGAGAATTTGCTTTAACTAGAAAGTTTATTAAACACGGAGGTAAGATGCAGAAAGAGCTTGAACAAAAGAAGCGTGAAGCAGAAATCGCTCAAGCAAAAGCAGCAACTGCAGCGGCAACTGACGCAAAAAAGAAATAATTTAAATAATAAAAAGAAAGAAAAATGAAAGCATATTTAAAAAATTACAGACAGTCACCTAGAAAAGTTCGCCTAGTAGCAAACTTGATCAAGGGAATGAAAGCAAATGAAGCTCAAATTGAGTTAGATTTTTTAGCGAAAAGAGCGGGGGAGCCAATAAAGAAACTTTTGTCTTCTGCAATTTCTAATGCACAGCAAATGGGAATTGATAAAAACAGTTTGTTTGTGAAAGAAGTTAGAGTAGACAAAGGAATTGTTATGAAAAGATTTATGCCAGCAGCTATGGGAAGTGCTCATAGAATAAACAAGAGAACAAGTCACGTTACTTTGGTTCTTGGTATAAAAGGAGAAAAGGTTGCAAATAAAAAAGAAGCTAAAAAAGAAGAAGCAGCAAAGCCAGTAAAAGCAGTTAAAGCTAGCAAGACTGAAGGAACAAAAGAAGTTAAAAAATCAGAAAAGAAATCAGAAAAAAAGGTTGAAAAAACAGAAGTTAAAAAGCCAGCTAAAGCAAAAGTTGCAAAGAAATAATAAATAAATTTATGTCAAAAATAGTTCACCCATACGCACACAGATTGATTATATTAAGAGATTGGAAATCTAGATGGTTTGCTGATCCTAAAAAATATAGTGATTACCTAAAAGGTGATGTTTTGTTGCGTGAATATCTAGAAAAGAGATTACGTGGAATGTATGTTTCTTCTATTGAAATTGAAAGAAGTAGAAAAGCAACAAGATTTATCATAAAAACTTCACGTCCTGGATTAATAATCGGAAGAAACGGAGAAGGCGTTACAAAACTTAAAGGTGAAATCTTGAAGAAAATGGAAAAATTAAAACTTCCAAAAGCTGAAGATTTCAAATTAGAAATTGTTGAAGTTCCAAATCCAGAAGCAGATGCAGCCGTAGTTGCTTTCATGATTGCAGAAGGACTAGAAAAAAGAATGCCTTACAGAAGAGTAATGAAACAGACTTTGGAAAAAGTTATCACTACTCGTGGAGTAGAAGGAGCAAGAATCGTGCTTTCTGGTAGATTGGGAGGAGCAGAAATTGCCCGTTCAGAAGAATTAAAGAAAGGTTCAATTCCGCTTCAGACATTCAGAGCTGATATCGATTTCAAGAGAGAAAGAGCGCATTTGCCTTACGGAGATATTGGTATTAAAGTTTGGATTTATAGAGGAAAGGTCTTTGCAGACAAAAAGAAAGAAGCTTAAAGTTAATTTTTAAAAAATTATGTTATTACCAAAGAAAGTAAAATTTAGAAAATGGCAAACTGGACGTATTAATGTGAAAGCAAGAACTCCAGAAACACGAGGAACAAAGCTAGCTTTTGGATCTTTCGGATTGAAAGCTACAACTCAGGCAAGAGTCCGTTCAAATCAAATTGAGTCTGCTAGAAAGGCTATGTCCCGTTATTTAACAAAAGCAGGAAAGTATTGGATAAGAATTTTTCCAGACAGACCTTTTACAGCTAAAGCTGCAGAAGTAGGTATGGGAAAGGGAAAAGGAGATCCGCAAGGATATTGCGTAGAAGTTTTTCCAGGAAGAATAATTTTTGAAGTTGACGGAGTTGATGAAGCAACAGCAAAAGAAGCTTTGAGAAAAGCTGGAACAAAACTTCCTGTAAAAACAAAAGTAGTTGCTAGAATTAGTAAATAATTTTAAGAGTTAAGATTATGGCAAAGAAAGAAAAAGAAAACTTAAAAGGCATGAAAATCGATGAGCTACAAAAGAAGCTTACTGATTTGAGAGAGTCTCTTAGAGTTATGAGATTTAAAACAGAGGGTTCAAAATCAAAGAATGTCAAAGAGCCAGCATTTTTGAAAAAACAAATTGCTCGTGTATTGACAGAAATAAATAAAAATAATAAGAATAAATAATATAATATATGGCAACAAAGAAACAAGAAAAAGAAATAAAGAAAGGGAAAGCTGCTTTGAGAGGAGTGGTTGTTTCAGACAAGATGGACAAGACTGTTGTCGTTTCAGTTTCAAGATTTGTTAAACACCCAAAATACGGAAAGTACTACAATATCAGTAAAAAATACAAAGCACATGACGAAGAAAACAAGTGCAAAGTAGGAGACAAAGTAGAAATTGTGGAAGTTCGTCCAATTTCAAAAGATAAAAGATTTAAAATAAAAGAGTAATAATTTTATGATACAAACAGAAACTTTAGTAAAAATAACAGATAATGCCGGAGGAACAGTTGGAAAAGTGTTCAAAATTTTAGGCAGTGCGCACAAAAGATATGCTACTTTGGGAGAAGTGGTTGTGATCTCTGTAAAAGTTGCACAACCTAGAAAAGCCGTAAAGAAGAAAGATGTTTGTCAGGCTGTCGTTGTAAGAACAAGAAATGCTTATAGAAGAAAAGATGGTTCTTATATTAGATTTGATGACAATGCTGTTGTATTGTTAGATAAAGGAAAGAAAGATCCAAAAGCTGGTCGTATCTTCGGACCAATCCCAAGAGAACTAGCAGAAAAAGGATTCCAAAAGATAGTTTCTTTGGCACCAGAAGTAATTTAATTAATTAGTTCAAATTATTAAAGAAAAGAAGAAAAGAGATGAAATTAAAAAAAGGAGACAACGTAATAATCAAAACAGGAAAAGACAAGGGCAAGAAAGGAAAAATTGTTCGCGTTTTACCTGAGGAAAATAAAGTTGTGGTTGAAGGTCTTAACATGATGAAAAAAAGTAAAAGACCACGACGTTCAGGAGAAAAAGGACAGATAATCAGTATTGCAATGCCAATAAATGCATCAAACGTTATGATCGTTGATCCTAAAACAGGAAAGGGTACTCGAGTTGGTGCAAAAGTTATCGGTGGCAAAAAGGTCAGAATTGCAAGAAAGAGTAATCAAGAAATATAAATAAAATAATATGAAACATTTAACTGTAAAAGAAAGAGAAGCACTAGCTTTCGAAAAAATGAAAACAGCTTTCCATTACAAAAATGTAATGGCTGCACCAAAATTAAAAAAAGTTGTTTTGAATGTCGGAACTGGTACTATGATGAAAAAAGATAAAAACAGAAACGATATGATTTCTGATCGTCTTGCTAAAATTACTGGACAGAAGCCAGCAACTAGAGGAGCAAAGAAATCAATTTCATCTTTCAAAATAAGACAAGGAGACCCAGTCGGAGTAACTGTAACTTTGAGAGGAAAAAGAATGTATGCTTTTCTTGAAAAACTATTCAATATAGCTTTGCCAAGAACAAAAGACTTCCGTGGACTTTCAAATAAAGCTGTAGACGATATTGGAAACTTAACTATCGGAATCAAAGAACACACAATTTTTCCAGAAACAGCCGATGAAGATATAAAAGATGTTTTCGGATTGGCTATCACTCTAGTATCTTCCGCAAAAAGTAAAAAAGAAGGAATAGAATTTTTTGAACTAGTTGGTGTGCCTTTTAAAAAATAGAAAATTTTTTCATAAAAAATCCTCTGCTACTCGGCAGGGGATTTTTGTTTATTTTATTTGTTTGACTTATTCGTAAAATCTGATAATATGAAAGTTAAGGGAATCTTGTTTTGTTTAATCCGCTTTTCTCCTTATTTTTTCAGGGAATTTTGAGAAAATAAGAAAAAAAGTGAGATATTGCAAAGCAAATCCTGAGTATTTTTAAGTATTAATTATAAGAATAATAAATAATAAACAAAAAGTAAAAATGGCTAAAACGTCAGTAAAAGCAAGAGCTTTAAAAAAACCAAAATTTAGCACTCGAGCAAAGAATCGATGTTTTCGCTGTGGCCGAGGAAATGGCTTCATGCGAGATTTCGGAGTATGTCGAATTTGTTTCAGAGAATTAGCAAACGAAGGTATGTTACCAGGAGTAAGAAAATCTTCTTGGTAATAGCAGAATAAATAAAAAATTATGGATCCAATAGCAAATATGATAATAATGATGAAGAACGCTAGTCTTGCAAATAAGGCTAATGTTTCTTTCCCTTATTCAAAAATGAAGAATGCTATCTTAGATTGTCTAAAGAGAGAAGGCTTCGTTTCTGAATTTTCAAAAAAAGTTAAAAAAGGGAAACCTGTTTTGGAAGTTGAATTAGTTTACACTAACAAAAAACCAAAAATTACAGAAGTCACAAGAATTTCAAAACAGTCAAAGAGAGTTTATTTTGGTATGAAAGATATTCATACTATTAGAAATGGTTTGGGTGTGTTGGTTCTTTCAACACCTAAAGGAATTTTGTCTGGAAAAGAAGCCAGAAAAGAACAGGTCGGCGGAGAAGTATTATTTAAAATGTGGTAATAAAATTTTATGTCAAGAATAGGAAAACAAGAAATTAAAATACCAGCAGGAGTTGAAGTCACAAAAAATGGCAATACTTTTACTGTGAAAGGTCCAAAAGGATCTCTTTCAAAAGATTTCAAAGATGATGTTGTTATCACAATCGCTGACAATATGATAACTTTGAATGTTAAAAGAAACGATAAGTTCTCAAAATCTCTTTGGGGTACTTACGCTTCACACTTAAAGAATATGATTCAGGGTGTGCAGACTCCTTATCAGAAAAAATTAATTCTAGAAGGAGTTGGATTTAAATCAGAAGTAAAAGGGAAAGAAATTCATTTTGCTTTAGGTTTTTCTCATCCAGTTATCGTGAAAATTCCAGAAGGTCTTACTGTGACAGCTGAAAAAAACATCATTACAGTTACTGGTATCGACAAAGAACTTGTCGGAAGCTATACCGCTGCTGTTAGAGCTTTGAAGAAACCAGAACCATACAAAGGAAAGGGGATGAGATATGAAGGTGAAATTATTAGAAGAAAGCAAGGTAAGAAAACCGTCTAAGCTTTTAATTTAATTTTAAACATATGCAAAAGAAAAACGAAAAAAGAATGAGATTAAAAGCAAAGATTAAATCAAGAATTCATGGAACTTCTGATCGTCCAAGACTTTCAGTTTTCAGATCTAATAAATTTATCTATGCTCAAATAATTGATGATGATACAAGAAAAACTATTGTTCAAGCTAGTGACATTAAATTGACCAAAGGCACAAAGACAGAAAGAGCAAAAGAAGTTGGAAAGAAAGTAGCTGAACTAGCTCTTCAGAATAAAATATCAAAAGTTGTTTTTGATAGAAATGGTTTTAAGTACACAGGCCGTATTAAATTAGTAGCTGATGAAGCCAGAGCTTCTGGTTTGAAGTTTTAAAAAATATGGAAAAAGGAAAAACAAATACAAATTCAAATACAAGCGCAAATGCAAGTACAAGTGCAAACTCAGGTTTTGGCCCAAGAAGAAATACAGGAAGAAGACCTTCTTCTTTTGACCGACCAAAACCAGAATTTGACCAAAAGATTGTTGATATTAGAAGAGTTACTCGTGTTGTAGCTGGAGGAAGAAGATTTTCTTTCAGTGTTACATTGGCAGCAGGGGACAAAAAAGGTGCTGTTGGTTTAGGACTTGGGAAGGCCGGAGATACTTCTTTGGCTATCAATAAAGCTTTGAGAAATGCTAAGAAGAATATGATCAAAGTTAATTTGACTAAAAGTTCTTCACTGCCTCATGAAGTTTCAGCAAAATTCTCAAGTTCAAAAGTAGTAATTATTCCAAACAAAGGAAGAGGATTGGTTGCTGGTTCAGTACTTCGTGATATCATTAAACTAGCAGGTATCAAAGATGTAACAGGAAAAATTTTGTCTGGAACTAAGAATAAGCTAAATAACTCAAAAGCAGTTATGGCAGCACTTTCACAAGTTTCAACAAAGTATGTTAGACCAGTAGAAAGTCAGACAACAGAAAAGCCGTTCGTTAAATCAGAAAGACCTTTTGTTAAAAGAGAAGTTAAAAAATAATTTAAATTTTTATGCAAATACATAACGTTAAAAGAACACATAAGAATAAAAAAGACAGAATAGTCGGACGTGGTGGAAAACACGCAAAGACTTCTGGTCGTGGAGGAAAAGGACAAACAGCGAGAGCTGGTAACAAGAGACGTCCAGAACTTCGTGACATCATAAAAAGATTACCAAAGAACAGAGGATACAGATTCAATTCTTTCCAGATTAAACCAGTGGGTGTATCTCTAGATAAGATTACAAAAGATGGAGAAATCAATCCAACTAAGCTTTTAGAATTGAATATAATAAAAAAGAAAAAAGGAGTTGTGCCAGCTGTTAAAATTTTAGCTGGTAAAAGAGATTTTGGAATTAAAATTCAAGTTTCAAAATGTTCTGTTTCAGCTTCAGCAAAAGAAAAGATAGAAAAGGCCGGTGGTTCAGTTTTATAAAAATTTATAAAAATTATGGACAAATTTTTAAGCAAAATTAAATTAGTTTGGTCAGATAAATCTTTGAGAAATAAGATTCTGTTTATGTTAGGAGGTTTGGTTATTTTCAGATTACTTTCTGCTATTCCAATTCCTGGAATCGATACAGTGCAGCTTAATAGATTCTTATCTAATAACCAGTTTTTCGGAATTCTAAACATTTTTTCTGGAGGTGGACTTTCAAATCTTTCGATCATAATGCTTGGAGTTGGACCTTATATCACAAGTTCTATCATCATGCAGCTTTTGACTATCATGGTTCCAGCTCTTAAGAGGCTTTATCATGAAGAAGGAGAATTAGGCAGAAAGAAATTCACTCAGTATTCAAGACTGCTTACGATTCCGTTAGCTGCAATTCAAGGTTATAGTCTTTTGGCAATATTAGAACGTCAAAATATTTTGGTAAACTTAACTGTTTTCGACAGAATTACAAATATGGTGATTGTTATTGCAGGATCAATGTTGCTAATGTGGATCGGAGAATTAATGACAGAATTCGGTATTGGAAATGGAGTTTCAATGTTGATTTTTGCCGGTATCGTTTCAAGAATTCCTTCTGAAGTTGGACAACTTTTGTTCTCATTTGATGTATCACAAATTCCACTTTATATAATGTTTATAGTTGTTGGAATTTTAGTAGTAGCAGGAGTTGTTATAGTTACAGAAGCAGAAAGACCAATTCCAGTTACTTATGCAAAACAGGTTAGGGGAGCAAAAATGTACGGTGGAGGTTCTACTTATATTCCATTACGTGTGAACCAAGCTGGAGTTATTCCGATAATCTTTGCCTTGTCAATTTTGCTTTTTCCTCAAATGATCGGAAACTTTTTGGCAAGTTCAAGTAATGCTACAGTTTTGAAAATTTCACACGCACTTTCTTCATTTTCTCAAACTTCATTATTGTACGGAGTTTTGTATTTCGTTTTAGTCTTCTTGTTCACATACTTCTACACAGCAGTTACTTTTGATCCAGAAGCACTTTCAACTAACTTACAGAAAAACGGAGCTTTCATTCCAGGAATTAGACCAGGTCAATCAACTTCAGTTTATATCACCAAAGTTCTAAACAGAATTACAATGCTTGGAGCAGTCTTCTTGGGATTCATTGCAATTTTGCCTTTGATTATGAGAGCAGTTACGGGAATAACAGCGATAGCTCTTGGCGGTACAGCTTTGTTGATCGTTGTCTCAGTACTTCTAGATTTGATAAAGAAAATAGACGCACAGATCTCAATGCGAGAATACTAAGAGCAGCTTAATAGAAAAAATCAGAAAAATAAAAACCCGAGTTCGGGTTTTTATTTTTTATTTACTTTTTGATTTTTTTAAATTTCTAAAATTTTATTTTTCTAGCCAATTTTTATAGCCAGTTACTACTATATTTGCCACTTCTTCTAGATTATTTATATCTGTATTTATAACCAAATCATAATTATTTTTATCTGTATAATCTATGTTGTAAAGCTGCATGTATCTTTTTTTCTCACTTTCTAAACGGTCTGTTATTTTTTTATAAATTTCTTCTGGACTGGAAGCATCTTCGCTTTGTTTTCTGAGCGTGTTAGTTTTCAGGTCGCTTAGAATTCTATTTTTTGCTATTTCTGGTGATAAATCCAAAAATACCTTGAAAGAATCTGGTATCCAATGAAAAGCTAAGCGTGAATCTATTACTAGTTTAGTATTTTCACCGGCTTTCTTAACTTCTGCGTCTATTTTTTCGTCGATAGAGCTATCTGTTTCAGCCTTGGTTGAAAGCTCGTCTAGACTCATATTTAACTCTAAAGCGATTTTTCGCATGAAGTCTCCAGATGAGAATCTTTTAAAACCAAGTTTTTGAGCTACTAAGTTTGCAGTACTAGACTTTCCGCTGCCTGCAGTACCAGCTATTGTTATAATTTCTTTTTTCATATTATTTTATAACTAAATAATAGCATTATTGATTTTTAAGCTCAAATTTTGTATTCTAATATAATGCAAACACAAACTTTCGTATTTTTCGGTCAGGTCGGCTCTGGCAAGGGGACTCAAATTAAACTCTTGATGGAATACATAAAGACTAAAGATAATAGAGATATTGTCTATGGTGGGACAGGGGAAGAGTTTAGAAAAATCCTAGAATTAGACAATTTTACGGCAAAATTGATAAAAGACTCGATGAACAAAGGTGAGCTTCAGCCAAACTTTTTGACGACAGCGCTTTTCACTAATGTGCTAATTTCTTCTTTGGATGAAAATAAGCATTTGATCGCAGATGGCTATCCAAGAACTGTTGAGCAGTCTGAAAGTTTTGAAAAAATGATGCAATTTTTCAAAAGAGAAAATATAAAAATTATTTATATAGAACTTTCAGAAGAAGAAGCAATGAAGAGAAATTTATTGAGAGGCAGAGCAGATGATACTGAAGAAGGATTAAGAAGAAGATTTAATGAGTATAAAAACAACGTAGTTCCAGCTATGAATTATTTTCTTGAGAAAGCTGGCTATGAGATAATAACGATAAACGGAGAACAATCTGTTGAAGATGTGCACAAAGATATTATTAAAGCTTTAGCAATATAAATAATATGGAACATAAAGAAGACATAATTATAATCTCACTAGGAGGTTCTTTGATAGTGCCAGAGCAAATAGATGTTGATTTCTTGAAAGATTTTAGAGAATTGATTCTTTCTCAGGTTGCCAAAAATAAAAAATTTATCATTATAACTGGTGGCGGAAAAATTTGTAGAAAATATCAGAATGCAGCTAAGGAAATTTCAACGCCAAATAATGATGATTTGGATTGGATTGGGATCGCTTCTTTAAAATTAAACGCAGAACTAATTAGAACTATCTTTGGTGAATACGCGAACGAAAAAGTTGTTAGTGATTTTTCTGAAAATTTAGATTTCAAAAGACCAATTTATATTGGTTCTGCCTATGAACCAGGGCACAGCACAGATTGGGACGCTATCGAATTAGCTAAAAAAGTCGGAGCAAAAGTTGTTATAAATCTTTCAAATACCGACTATGTCTATGATTCAGATCCGAAGCTAAATCCAGACGCAAAGAAGATCGAAGAGATCTCATGGGCTGAATATAGAAAATTAATTCCAACTGATTGGAATCCAGGATTAAATACACCGTTTGATCCTACTGCCGCTAGAGAAGCGGAAACTGTTGGCATAGAAGTTGTTATCATGAACGGAAAACCAGTTTCTAATTTGACAGGCTATTTAGAAAATGGTAAATTTTTAGGCACGCTAATCAAATAAAATCAGGTAAAAATAAATTAAAAACTAGAATATGGTAATTATAAAAACAGAAAAAGAAATAGAGAAAATTCGAGAGGCAAGCAGAAGGCTCGCTGTTGTTTTGAATAAAGTTAAAGACATGATAAAGCCTGGTATTTCAACATGGGATCTTGATAAATACGCAGAAAAGTTAATCAGAGATATGGGTGATCGCCCGGCTTTTTTGAATTACAAGCCGGAAGGAGCGAGTTACGCTTTTCCCGCAGCTTTGTGTGTTTCAGTAAACGAAGAAGTTGTGCACGGAATACCAAAGAAAAATAGAATTTTAAAAGAAGGGGATATCGTATCTATTGATTTGGGTCTAGAGCACGACGGTTATTTTTCAGATATGGCGATGACTGTTGGTGTGGGAGAAATAAGTAATTCATCTAAAAAGTTGATAGAAGTAACCCAGAAAGCTTTAGAAATCGGTATTGAAGCTGCGAGAGAAGGGAACCACACTGGAGACATTGGTCATGCGATAGAAAATTTTGTAAAAAAACATAAATACGGAATTGTAGAAGTTTTGGCTGGCCATGGCGTAGGAAAAAAAATTCATGAAGATCCTTTTATTCCAAATTTTGGGAAACCGGGCAAGGGTGAGAAGTTGCGAAAAGGGATGGTGATAGCGATAGAGCCGATGCTAAATAACGGTTCCAAACACGTTGTGGTAGAAGATGATGATTGGACTTTTACAACATTAGACAAAAAAAAGAGCGCTCACTTCGAGCATACTGTTTTGATTACAGACGGTGACCCAGAAATTTTAACTAAAATTTAAAAACAAAACAAAAACCCACATAACGCGGGTTTTTGTTTTGTGTAACGATAAATATATATTATTGCCCAAATGTTCCTCCTGTGTCAGTGTCTTTCGTGTATCTTTTGTTTACATCATCATATGTTTTTTCATCTGGAAGCTCATAATTCTGTGCGCTAATAGCTATTAAGAATGCTTTTGCTCTATCAAGATCTCCGGAATTTTTTAATTCCTGATATCTCATCATTTTTCTTTTGCCACCAGGATTCTTAAATACTTGTTCCGCATGCTTTTCTAAGGCAGCGATAGGAGCGTTTTTCCAAGCTTTCTCTGTATTAAATGTTCTTCCTAATTTTGTCCAAATGCCAATTTTTTCTTTTTCTTCTTTTGTAATTTTCTCTGTTCCTTTTTGCTGTTGCATAGCTTCAGCGGCTAATTTTTCTTGTTCACTTAATACTTTTGGAGTTTCTACATTAGAAACTTTGTTTTCCAATACATCAGCTTGATCGCTTGATCTTGGTGGAAATTCTTGATTACTCATAAATATTTTTTTAATTAATTTTTTATAAAATCGACTAATAATACTAATTTCTATTTGTTTATATTATATACTTTCTCTTAATTAACTACAAGAACAGTATATCATAATAAACATAAAAAGTCAAGTATATAAAATATCATTAAAATAAGGATTTTGCTGTATAATATAGAGTATGTTTGGATCTTCCAATTCGTTTTTTAAAGAAATGCCAAAATTCAAAAGCCCGACTGAAGAGCTTGATTATTTGCGTGCGCATGTGGCAAAGAGAGAGCAAGAGCTTAAAGAGTTAGGACATTTTGAAAATACTAGCGAGAAAGCAGCAGTTAATATAGTAGAAGAATATAAAAAGGTTCCAGCAAAAGAAGCTGTGCACAAATCGCAGTTGATGAAAGAAAAAGAAGTTGGAGAAATAGTACTCAAATTGAAACCGGAAGCGCATGACTCAGTGATGGAAGAACTTTTGGGAATTGTTTTAACAAAAGGTATTCGTAATGCAATATCAGTGGTTGAAGCGATGAATAATCCTCACATAGATGATGATTTTCATAGACTTTTGATTCAGTATTTGAAAACTGGCCAGCCTATTTTGGGTTTGAAAGAAGGAACGCCGTTGCATAAATCTTTGCACATGACGCTTTTTGAAATTACACTTCCTCCACCACAAGATGAGGCTGATAAACAAAAAGGTTTTAAAGAATTTATTGGTGCAATGGAGCAGTTCTATGCTGGAATGCAGTCTATTGCAGAAGATAAAAACAATGAGAAAGAAAATTATTTTACATTAGAAGTGGCTCTCGAAAACAGCAGAGACTCTGTTGTCGTTTATGCCGCTGTTCCAAATAAGTATGTTTCTCTTTTTGAAAAACAAGTTTTAGCTTTTTATCACGATGCAAAAATTGTAGAAGTTTCTGATGACTATAATATTTTTACAGAAAAAGGATATTCAGCTGGAGCTTATGCAAGCTTTTTAGAGCGTCCAGTTTTACCTATAAAAACTTATGAAGAAATAGATCATGACCCAATGAATACTATTTTGAATGTATTCACAAAATTAAAATCTGAAGGGGAGGGAGCAGCGATTCAGTTATTGGTTGCTCCAGCTGGAACTAAATTTATAGATCAATTTCATCTGATTTTAGACGATGTAAAAGATGGTATGTCTGTCAAATATGCTGCTGATAATTTTTATAAGTTCAATAAAGCTTTTATGCAGGCGGCAAAAGGTTTATTTTTTGATACAAAAAAAACAGAAGAAGAAAAGAAAGAAAAATATATGAAAGGTAGACGAGCGGTTGACCAGAACGCTGTTGAAAATATTAATAAAAAATTGAAGAGTTCTATTATGAAAGCAAGTATTCGAATAGCCACTTCTGCTGAAACAAAAGAAAGGGCGGACGCTATTTTGGGTGACATAGAATCTTCTTTTAATCAGTTTACTGAATCAGCAAGTAATTCTATTGTTTTTGAAAAAATGACTGGTGGAGATTTAAAAAATTTCTTTCATGATTTTTCTTACCGAACATTTCCTTCAAATAAAATTTTGCCGATGAACTTAAAAGAACTTTCTTCAGTATTTCATTTTCCTGTTGGAATTACTGGTCAAGGACAACTTAAGGAAGCAAAAGCAGGAATTGCCCCAGCTCCGTTTGAAATGGGGCAAGAGGGGATTGTGTTGGGTATAAATAGCTATCGTGGCAAAGATACAGAAATTCGTATGGCTCGCGAAGATAGAGTCCGTCATATGTATGTAATTGGTCAGACCGGGACAGGTAAGACTAATATTATGTTAAACATGATAACTCAGGATATTAAAAATGGTGATGGCTGTTGTTATATTGATCCACACGGTACTGATATTCAGACTATCCTTTCTAGAATTCCAGAAAATAGAATAGATGATGTTATATACTTTGACCCTGCATATACAGCACGACCAATGGGGCTTAATATGCTTGAATTTGACCCAAAATATCCTGAACAGAAGACTTTTGTAGTGAATGAACTGATGGGAATTTTTAACAAGCTTTTCGATATGAAAACCTCTGGAGGTCCAATGTTCGAACAGTATTTCAAGAACAGTGCTTTTCTTGCCATGGAAGATCCAGATTCTGGTTGTACTTTACTTGAAATATCTAGAATTCTTTCTGATAAGGCATTTCGTGATATGAAACTCTCAAAATGTAAAAATCCTATTATTAAGCAATTTTGGGCTTCAGCAGAACAAACGACAGGAGATCAAGGTCTTGCGAACTTTGTGCCGTATATTACTTCTAAATTTGATAACTTTATTTCAAACGATATTATGCGACCAGTGGTGCTTCAAGAAAAATCTGTATTCAATTTCAGAGAAATAATGGACAACAAGAAAATTTTGCTAGTTAATCTCTCAAAAGGTAGATTAGGTGAAATGAATGCAAACTTGATTGGTCTAGTTTTGGTAGGAAAAATTCAAATGGCGGCGCTTTCTCGTGTAGATATGTTTGGAAAAAAGATGAATGATTTTTATTTGTATATAGACGAGTTCCAAAACGTAACTACAGATTCTATTGCATCTATTCTTTCAGAAGCTAGAAAATACAGATTGTCTTTGAATATAGCGCACCAATATATTTCGCAACTTGAAGAAGGCATAAAAAATGCTGTTTTTGGAAACGTTGGTTCGATGGCTGTTTTTCGTGTGAGTTCTGAAGATGCACAGTTTTTAGAAAAAAGATTTTTACCGACTTTCAAAGCTGCTGATATTATGAAATTAGATAACTATAATGCGTACGTAAATATGTTAGTTAAAGGGCAGCCGACAAAACCATTTAATATGCACACAATAGCTCCGGAGGAGGGAAATTTAGAAATTGTAGAACCATTGAAAGAACTTTCTTATTTGAAGTACGGACGGGATAGGGAAGATATTGAAGCAGGAATTATGAGAAAATACGAAAGATAAATATTTATTATATTTTTGAAAAATAGCTCAATTTCTGCTAAGATATATTTATTATTAATTTAAATTTTTAAATTTATGGCACATTTGGAGAGAACCCTAATAGTTTTTAAACCGGACGCTGTTCAGCGTGGAGTAATGGGTGAAATTTTATCTCGGTTTGAAAGAGTCGGATTAAAAATAGTTGGAGCAAAAATGCTTCAGCCAGATTATGATCATTTTTTTCATCATTATGAAAAAATAGGGAAATTAGTTTCCCGAAGAGGAAAAGATGTTTTTGATGTAACTTTAGAAATGATGAGTGCTGGTCCAGTAGTTGCTTTCGTTTTGGAAGGGATTGAAGCTGTAACTTTAGTTAGAAAGATGGTTGGTTCAACAGAGCCAAAGTCAGCTCAGCCTGGTACGATTCGAGGGGATTATGCTCATATGAGTTATACGCATGGTGATGTTAACAAAGTTGGAATTCCAAATTTAATTCATGCGTCTGGAAATGAAGAAGAAGCAAAACTAGAAATAAGTCATTGGTTTTCTGAAAACGAGCTTTTTGACTACGAGGTTGTTCATGAAAAATTTACTCAGACAAAGAAAAAATAAATTTTTTTAAATAAAAACCCACAAAAGTGGGTTTTTATTTTTTGCAACTTGTTTTTTAAAATAAGTTATGGTTTTTTGATTTTTTCTATTGCAAAAGAAAATTTTTTGGTTAGAATTTAAGTAGGGTTATTTTCAATTATTACCTAGAACACTATATATATGGAAGCTTCGATCGCAATCGACCTTGGTCCCTTGTGTCTAGCATCCACCTAGTTTAAAGCTAGGGTAATATATTGAAAATAGTCCTAAGAAGATATCCGTTTTTACACGGATTTTTTCTTTTCTAACAGAATTTTTAAGATATAATTAAAAAATGGACAAGAAAAAACTTTTTATCCGGTTAGCCACAGTTATATTGTTTATTTTCTTTTTGAATTTCATTGGAAGTAAGTTTTATTGGTATTATTCTGTATGGTATTTTGATATAATCATGCACACTCTGGGTGGCTTTTGGGTTGCTTTGGCTGCGCTTTGGATATTTCCTACCAAAGAACAAAAAATAACTTATAAATATATAATACAAATATTGCTTATTGTTTTAACAATTGGCATTTTTTGGGAATTTTTTGAAATATTTGTTAACGAAACAATTGCACAAAATCCTTTTAATATTTTAGATACTGTTTCTGATATTTTTTGTGATTTGGCTGGTGGTACTTTCGCTACTATTTATTTTGTAAAAAGAATTTTTATAAAAGAAGAAAATAAGTTATAATAAGTTCATGTCACGTATTGCTAAGTTAACATTTTGTGGTGGAACAGGTACGGTTACCGGTGCCAATTTTCTATTTGAAGTCGAAGGTAAAAAAATTTTAGTAGACTGCGGGTTGACTCAGGGGATAAAACTTGCTGATGATATAAACTGGGACAAATTTCCATATGATCCAAAACAAATTGATATCCTTTTTGTTACGCATGCACACATAGATCATTTGGGAAGAATTCCCAAATTGGTTAAAGAAGGTTTTGAAGGAAAAATTTATTCTACTTTACCAACTCAAGCGTTGGCTCGTCCGATGTTAGAAGATACAATGACGATTCTTTCTAAAAATAAAGAATACAATCTAGAAGAAATCTATAACGAAGAAACAATAGAAAAAACTCTATCTCTTTGGGAAGGATTCGAATATCATAAAACAATAAAGCTCGCAGACAATTTTGAAGTTTCTTTCAGAGATTCTGGACATATTTTAGGCTCTGCAATGGTTGAGTTTATTTATAATAAAAAGAAAATTTTGTTTACTGGAGATTTGGGCAATAGCCCATCGCCATTGTTACCAGACACAGAAAAGATAGATGACATAGATTATTTAATAATGGAAAGTGTTTATGGAGATAGAAATCATGAATCAAGAGACGACAGAAAAAAATTACTAGAAGCTACGATAGAAGATAATTATAAAGCAAAAGGTACTTTGATTATCCCAACTTTTTCTTTGGAAAGAGCACAGGAACTTTTATTCGAAATGGACGATCTCGTGGAGCACAATCGAGTTCCTGTGATGCCAGTCTTTTTGGATTCTCCTCTAGCTATTCGTCTGACTGAGGTTTTTGAAAGATACAAAGATTATTTTAACGTTAAAGCGCAGAAAGTCATGGTGAACGAAAAACATTTATTTGAATTTCCAGGACTCCATTTGACTTTGCATTCAGAAGAATCAAAAAAAATAAATGAAGTGCCAAATCCAAAAATAATAATTGCTGGTTCTGGCATGTCTTCAGGTGGAAGAATTGTGCACCATGAAAAACATTATTTACCAGATCCAAACAATATTATTCTTCTCACTGGTTATCAAGCAGTTGGAACAATTGGACGTTTGATTCAAGAAGGAATAAAAACTGTAAAAATATATGGTGAAGATGTTCCAGTGAGAGCAAGAGTTGTAACAATAAGTGGTTATTCTGGACATAAAGATTCAGATGCATTGTTAAAGTTTGTTGAAAATTCAATGGAAACACTTAAAAAAGTTTTTGTGGTTATGGGTGAACCGAGATCCTCAATGTATCTTTCTCAGAAGCTTTTGGATAATTTAGGAGTTGAAGCGCATGTTCCAGAAGAGGGAAGCACTGTTATTTTAAATTGTTAATTTTTGTTTTACGTTTTTATTTACTAGACTTATTTTTTAATATATAATTTTAAACATGGACTCACTTTCATTAAATCCGTATACAAAACACGGTCATCAACAAGTAAAAATTTGTGTTTCTGGCGCGGCAGAAACAGGACACTGTGGTATCAACGCTTTAGAAAAAGCAAAAGAACTTGGGAGAGAAATTGCTCGACAAGGAGCTGTTCTTGTAACTGGTGCTACAACGGGTTTTCCGCTTTGGGCAGCTATGGGAGCAAAAGAAGTCGGAGGTCTTTCTATCGGATTTTCTCCAGCATCTACAGAAAAAGAACACGTAGAAGTTTATAAGCTTCCGTTAGATTATATGGATTTGATAGTTTATACAGGTTTTGGCTATCCAGGTAGAGATTTGTTGCTTACTAGAGCTTCTGACGCTGTAATTTGTGGTTGTGGCCGTATTGGTACTATCCATGAATTTACGATTGCTTTTGAAGACGATAAAGCGATAGGAATCTACGAAGGGGAATGGGAAATGTCCGGAGAAATTAAAGAAATAATAGAAAAAGGACATCGTCCAAATGAAAAAATTGTATTCGGTGAAGATCCAAAGAAATTAGTTTCTGACGTTATAGAGATAGTAAAGAAATACAAAGTTCCAGAATATAAGCCGATATAAAGATATAAAGATTAAATATAATTAAAAAACCCAGAGTACTCTGGGTTTTTTAATTAGTTTGTTATTTTATATTTGCTAGAACTTTCTTGAATGTTTCTGGATTGTTTTCTGCTAGGTCTGCTAGGATTTTTCTATCTAATTCTATTTTATTTTTCTTTAATCCACTGATTAGTTTTGAATAACTCATTCCAATCTCTCTGGCTCCGGCATTTATTTTTATATTCCACAAAGTTCTATTGTGTGACTTTTTGTCTTTTCTGTGTGCAAAAGAATAATTTCCTGCGTGGAGTAGGGCATCCTTTGCTTGACGCTCCTTTGATCTTAATCCATGTCTAAAACCTTTTGTTTGTTTTAGAACACTTCTTCTTCTTTTTAACGCATGTACTCCTTTTTTAACTCTTGTCATGTTTTTATAAAATTCTTACTTGTTATTTTTTAATTAGGAAAAAGGCAATAAATGACTTTTTGGTTTGTTTTTGATAACAAAACTACTTCCTTTGCGACCTGATAATTGTGTTGTTCTTGATTGCTTAGCATTGAAATGGTTAAAACCAGGTTTTCTTGAAATAAGCTTTCCTGTTTTTGTTAGCTTCAATCTTTTTGTATATGATTTGTTTGTTTTCATAAAATTATTTTTTTTCTATTGTTATAAATAAACCTTTAGGACCTTTTTTGTAAGACTCGGCTATTTTGTATTCTTCAGTGATTAAGTTTAATACTCTATCTAAGCGTTCTTTCAAAAATTTTTCATCCATGTACTTTGCTCTTCCCGATAAGAACAGTTCCATTTTGATTCTGTGTCCTTCTTTGAGCCATTTTGAAGCTGTTTTAGCTTTTAGCTCTAAATCATGGTCACCTGTGCCTATTTTGATTTGTACTGCTTTTGTTTCTGTCGTCTTTGCTCCAGCTTTAGCTTTTTTCAGCTTTTTGCTTGTCTCATACTGATATTTTCCAAAATTCATTATCTTCGCTACTGGAGGATTGGCATTTGGTGATATCTCTATGAGATCTAAATTTCTTTCTTGAGCAATTTTTAACGCTTCCGCAAAAGTCAAAACGCCTAGGTTTTGGTTTTCGTTGTCTATGACTCGGAGTTCTTTAGCCCTTATTTGGTTGTTTATTCGTTCACGCAATTGATATAAATAAATACTTAACTTCTGTAGATAATAGCTTATTATAAGCCCAAAGTCAACTTTATCTCGTTAAATAAAGACTCGATATGCTCTTCATTAGCAGCTTCGCCAAATAGTCTTATTATTGGCTCTGTGTTGGAGGCGCGTAAATGTACCCATGATTTGTCTGGAAAACTCAAATACAATCCGTCTTCTTCATTTGTTTGAGTATTAGAAAAGTGTTCTTTTAGCTTTGCAAACATTTCATTTAAGTCTCTATTTGCTGGCATTTTGTCTTTTTTTATAAAATATTTTGGCAGAGAATTTATGCATTCTGTTACAGTTTGGTTTCTTTCAGCTAATAGTTCTAAAATAAGCGCAATACTAACAAAACTGTCTCGGCAGAAGTTAATAGCAGGGTAGATAGTGCCGCCGTTTCCTTCGCCACCAATAACAGCGTTCTTTTTTTGCATTTCTTCAACTACATTTGCTTCACCAACTTTCGTTCGAAAACATTTACTGCCATATCTTTCTGCGATGTCCTCACTCATGCGTGAAGTAGAAAGATTGATCGTAATATTTTGATTTGGATTTTTAGATAAAATATTTTCAACACTAAAAGCCAAAGTGTATTCTTCTAGCACAACCTCACCAAGTTCATTAATCATAACAAGTCTGTCTGCGTCCGGATCATGAGCAAAACCTAGATTAGCTCCAGATGCTTTCACTATTTTTCCGATTTCTGTCAGATTCTCTTTCAGCGGCTCTGGTCTATGGGCGAATTTTCCATTTGGAATATTATTAACTTGAATTAATTCAACACCTAGCTGTTCAAATAAATATGGGTCTATCACACAAGCCGAAGCGTTAATCATATCAACGGCGACTTTAAATTTTTTAGATTTTATTTTTTCTACGTTTATTTTAGAAAGAATCTGGTCAGCGTGTTCTTTTGTAAAATTCGGGATATTTAACTCTTTTTGTTCAGAAATTTCTGAAAGATTTTTTGTTTCTATTTTTTCAGTTTGCTTCTGTTCGTAATATTCGTTTATCTTTGCTATTTCTTCTTTTGTTGCGAAGAAGCCGTTTCTATTCACAAATTTTAAGCCGTTGTATTCTATCGGATTGTGTGAAGCGGTAATTATTATTCCGCCGTCATATTTGTGCTTTCTGACAGAAAACAGCACAGTTGGTGTCGGCATGATGTCGCCATCTATTGGGTTGATTCCTAAATTTTCTAGAGTTGCGATAATTATTTTTTTAATTTCTGGTCCGCTTTCTCTACCATCTCGGCCAATTAAAAGAGTTGGCCTTTCAGACTGAGAAGTCTCTTTTATTAAAGACCCAAAAGCTTTCACAAAATTTTCAGTAATTTCTTTTGTTAAACTTTCACCCCAAATTCCTCTGTATCCAGAGACGTTAAGTTTTCTTTTTTCCATATATTACTTTATTTTATTCTTTTTATTGTTTAATTCAAATCAAATGTTAGTATATAAATATGGCATTTTATTATGCAGAAAACAGAAAAGCTAGGTTTGACTATGAAATTCTAGAAAAATATGAAACTGGAATTGAGCTTATTGGTACTGAAGTCAAAGCTATTCGTGCCGGCAAGGTTTCTCTTGAAGGGGCTTTTTGTATTATCAGAGGAGGTGAGTGTTTTCTGATGAATGCGAATATTCAGCCGTATCAAGTAAAAAATACACCAGCTGATTATGACACTTTAAGAAACAGGAAGTTGTTATTAACCAAAAAAGAAATCAAAGAATTGGCTGATTCTGAAAAGAATAAGAGTTTGACAATAGTGCCACTTGCAATGTATAATAAAAATCGAAAAATCAAAGTAGAAATTGCTTTGGTAAAAGGAAAGAAGACGCGAGACAAAAGAGAAAGTATCAAAAAGCGTGAGACAGATATTGAGATTAGACGTGAGTTCAAAAGATAGGTGAGACTAAGCACGCGTGAACTTTGAAAATTTTTTATGGGGATGCAAGGCATAGACAGTTGGCTGTTTGTCTTGATGCATACCGAGCTGAATAATCTCGTTAACTTATTCAAAAAACTAATTGCAAAATTAGCTTCTAAAGTAAAAGATTCAGTTTCTCCATACTTCGGTATGAAGGACTTCGCTTTTGCTCCAGCTTTCGCTTAAGAGGGCTGGTGTCTCGCTTATAGACTTCCGATATATAAGTTTGGGGCATAATATTTTCGGGATAGGGAAGACAAGCCTCGGGTCTTTTCCGAAACAAAGAGGATCGATCTAAAAACATTTTGTTTGCTTATTAGTTTTTAGGTTTAAACAAAAAAACAAACTAAGTATGTAGATTTCATTTCAGTAACCTTCTGCACGGGGATTCGATTTCCCCCATCTCCACAGAATTTGATATAATAACTTTCATAAAATTATCATGAAAAACATTTTTGAAAATAGTAGCGTAAAAAAACTAATAGAGTCGAATGAAGTCGACATTATTTTAGAGCGTATTAAAAATGTTGAATTTGAAGAAACTCCAATCGGAGAGGGAGGGAACGCTGTGATTTTTGTTCCTAAAGAAGAGAAACTTAAGGGAGTTTGTTTAAAAAAAGTTAAAGAAAAACCACAGATTCAATACAATGACCTTGAGCAGGAAAGTAAATACCAAGAAGAGTTGAGAGAAAACGGAGTGAACACCCCAGAAATTTTGGTGTCTATAGATTCACCAAACGGAAAATACTTTCTTATGGAGAGAGTCGATGGATATAATATATCAGAGGTGATTCAGAAACCAGAACTTATGCCTAAAAAATTTGATTATGAAAATTTTTGTAAAGCGCTGGAGGAGCAGATTGCTACTATGCATAAAGTTGGTATCTATCACAGAGACTTGCATGAAAAAAATATTATGATAAACGAAGATGGTTTGCCTGTAATAATTGATTTCGGTACAGCAACTTATGGTTCAGGTAGTGATTTTACATATGAAGAGAGTGTTTCTATGTATAATCCTAAAAAAGGGAGGTATGAGTTTGTTAATGGATTTTTTAAAGATGACTTGGAAATGGTAAAAAACATAAAATCAGCTCTCAAGCCTTTTTATAAATAACATTTGACTTTTTATTTTATAATGGTATTATAATAAGCAAATCCGAAAAATATGCACATTAATTCAAAAATCGAAAAGAAATATCAGGAAATGAAGAAGTCTAATAAGACAGAAGATTTTCTTGATGAAAAGTTTTTTAAAGGGTTGAAGATTTTTATTAACAAACAACCCAAAACTACACTTTTTACTCTCGAGTTTGAGCCAGATATTGTGTATCTTGGTTCTGATTAACCAAAATCATTTGTTGCTTGGGCGCAAATGATTTTTTTTATTTTATGGTATTTAACAATTACATTTTTCTGTGTTAATCTTTTAGTATATGGATATGAATTTTTTAAACCAAAAAAACACGCAAAATAAAGGTAAAAAGAAGAAAGAAAGCAAATTTTCTAGCAGTATTGCTGGGGCGCTTTTGATTTTCATGTTGATAACAGCTTTGTATTTAGTGATTTCTGGAAGCACGAAAGTTGTACCGGAAGTTCCAATTTCTGATTTGGCAAAAAGTGTATCAGCTGGGGAAGTAAAGAAAATTTTGATTGAAGGAGAAGATTTGACTATCACGTATCAAAACGACGAAGTAAAGAAAGCAAAGAAAGAAGCAGAAACTTCTCTTTCTGAAACTTTATCTAACTATGGGGTAAAACCAGAGGCGCTTGCTGTTGCGCAGATAGAAGTAAAAAATGAATCTGGCTTTGGTTATTGGATGTTGAATTTACTGCCGTTCTTATTGCCAGTTTTGTTTATAATTTTTTTCTTTTGGTATTTGTCTAGACAGGCGAAGGGTTCTGGTATGCAAGCTTTTTCTTTTGGACAGTCAAAAGCAAGAATTACAGACCCGAATGACAAAAATAATAAAATAACTTTTAAAGATGTTGCTGGTTGCAAAGAAGCAAAAGAAGAACTGAAAGAGATTGTAGATTTTTTGAAAAGTCCAAAAAAGTTTTTGGATATTGGTGCAAGAATTCCAAAAGGTGTGATCTTAACTGGTGCACCTGGAACGGGAAAAACTTTGTTGGCTAGAGCGGTAGCAGGGGAAGCTTCTGTGCCTTTCTTTCATCTGTCTGGTTCTGAATTCGTAGAAATGTTCGTTGGAGTTGGGGCTTCTAGAGTGAGAGATTTATTCAAGATGGCAAAACGCGCAGCCCCAGCGATTATTTTCGTGGATGAAATAGATGCTGTTGGGCGAGTCAGAGGAACTGGTGTTGGTGGTGGAAATGACGAACGTGAACAGACTTTGAACCAGATTCTTGTTGAAATGGACGGCTTTGAGCCGAATGATAAAGTAATAGTCATGGCTGCTACAAACAGACCAGATGTGCTTGATCCAGCCCTTTTGAGACCAGGAAGATTCGATAGGAGAGTAATACTAGATTTACCAGATAGAGCAGACAGAGAAGAAATTTTGAAAATTCATGCAACGAAAAAACCATTAGCTGAAGATGTTAATTTGAAATTAATTGCAGAACGTACGCCGGGATTCTCTGGTGCTGATTTGTATTCACTTATGAACGAAGGGGCTATTCTTGCTGCTCGCGAAAATAGAAAGAAAGTTTTTCAGTTTGACTTGATTAGATCTATTGAAAAAGTAATGATGGGGCCAGAAAGAAAAAGTCACTTACTTTCAAAAAATGAAAAGAAAATTACTGCTTATCACGAAGCAGGGCATGCGCTAGTTGCATCTGTTTTGCCGAACGCAGATCCGGTGCACAAAGTTTCTATCGTGGCCCGTGGTAGAGCTGGTGGTTATACACTCAAGCTTCCACTTGAAGAAAAAAGATTGCAGTCCAGAAAAGAATTTCTTGATGATATCGCAATGTCTCTCGGTGGTTATGTTGCAGAAAAAATGATTTTCAATGATGTGACAACTGGCCCGTCTAGTGATTTGCAAGTTGCGACAGATTTAGCAAAAGCAATGGTGACTCGTTGGGGAATGTCTGACTTGATCGGTCCCGTAGCCTTGAGTAGTGATGGCGGAAAGGTGCAGTGGGGGATGAATGAGGAAAAAGAATTTTCTGAAAAAATGTTTGAAAAAGTTGATTCAGAAATTTCAAGAATAATAAATGATGGAATTATCACGGCAGAAAAAGTTTTGAAAGAAAATAAAAAAGCATTAGATGCGATAGCTGACAAATTGATAGAAGTTGAAACTCTAGAGCAAGACGAATACGAACAGATAATTATCGCTCATGGCATAATGCCGAAAAAGCTCGAAGAAGAAGTTAAATAAAAAATAAAAAACACTCTGAAAATCTCAGAGTGTTTTTGTTTGCGAGTTTGGTTTTGTAATGCTATATTAATACATATCCGCCCTTAGCTCAGCTGGCTAGAGCACAGAGCTTATACCTCTGGGGTCCTTGGTTCGAGTCCAAGAGGGCGGACAAGCGTTAAAAAAATCTCCCTTATGGGAGATTTTTAGCTTGGCCGAGGCGGAGCGATGTTTTGTTAGTAAACAAAACCGCGAGCCGGGGTCGCAAAAATTTCGAGCGACGGCGAGAAATTATTTGTGACGACAAGTGTAAAAATTTTTCTTTTATTCAAAATGAAACTCTCCAGCTTTCTCACGAACTCTCTGTTTGAGTAGGGGATAGTTTTTTAATTCTGGATCTTCAGAAATTAATCTGATAGCTTCTGTTCTTGCTGCTTCCACCATTTTTATATTTTTGATAGCTTCCATTCCTAAATCCGAAATGCCCCATTGTTTTGCGCCAGAAAGTTCTCCTGCGCCACGCAAAGATAAATCAAGTTCTGCGAGTTCAAAGCCGTTTTTTGCATTTTTTAATGCATTTAATCTTTGGATAGTTTTGTCAGTTTTTGCGTCGGCGAAAACATAGCAGTAAGCTTGATGATTACTTCTGATTACACGGCCTCTGAGCTGGTGAAGTTGAGCCAAACCAAATCTCTCCGCGCCTTCTATTATTATGACAGTTGCGTTTGGCACATTTACACCAACTTCAACAACCGAAGTAGCGCACAAGATATCTATTTTTCCATTAGAAAAATCTTTCATTACTTTTTCTTTTTTATCTTTATTCATTTTTGAATGCAATACACCAATTTCATATTGCGGAAAAACTTCTTTTTTTAATCTTTTTGCTTCAGCGACAGCAGACTTTGCTTGCACAGCCATTTCTTTTTCTGGATCTGGTTCATCTATTCTCGGACAAATTACATAGAGTTGTCTGCCGGCTTCTAATTCTTTTTTTATTTTCTCGTAAGTGTTTTCTCTTTTGTCTGGTGTGATAATTTCGGTAATTATTTGTTTTCTGCCTGTTGGCATTTGATCAAGAAGTGATAAATCCAAATCCCCATAAATTGTGAGTGCGAGTGTGCGGGGAATTGGTGTCGCAGTCATAGAAAGCAAATGTGGGGCAACACCATCTTTACGTACTAATTTTCTGCGTTGGTTTGTGCCGAATCTATGTTGCTCATCTATTACCACAAATGCGAGATTTTTAAATTTTACAGTTTTTTGAATTAGCGCATGTGTGCCGATTAAAATTGGCAATTCGCCATTGGCTGACCATTTGAGCAGTTGAGTACGAGAAATATCCGTCCAGCCAGATGGATTTACTTTTGACGGAAATTTTTTGCAACCTGAGCCAGTAATTAAGCCGATATTTATCGGCAAATGCTTGAAATACTGAATAAAAGATTCAAAATGTTGTGAAGCAAGAATTTCTGTTGGCGCCATATAGGCGACTTGTAGATTGCCAAAATTTTGACCTTTGGGTCTTTGTTTGACGGCCACATATGCAGCTGTTGCGGCCACGGCGGTTTTACCAGAGCCAACGTCTCCTTCAAGCAATCTAGACATTGGAAAATTTTTTCCCATGTCTTCCAAAATAGTTTGGATAGAATTTTTTTGTGAATCTGTTGGTTCAAAAGGGAATCTTTCTAGAAACTCTTTCACATCTTTATCTTCTTTTGAAATTTTGAAAGATTTATTTTTTCTGTACTCTAGTTTGTCGTGTTGGCGTTCCAACTGAATACAAAAAACTTCTTCGAACGCGAATCTTTTCTTCGCCGCTTCTGCGTCTTTTGGATTTTTTGGTTTATGAATCCAAATTAAAGCAGCTTTTAAGCTAGGTAAATTATATTTTTCCAAAATATCTTTTGGAATATAATCTTCTAGATTATCTAAACTTTTTTCTTTCAAAATTTTTTCTATTGCGTGATAAAACCATTTAGAAGTGATGCCTCTGGTTTCGCGATAAACAGGATAAGAGAAGCCAGAATTTTCTGTGTTATTATCTGTATTTTTGCTAAATAAAGAGTCGTGCGAATCTATCGGCAAGTCTGGCGCTTTTTCAACTTCTGGATTTGCTAAATAAAGACCGTTTTTGCTTTGAGTAACTTTTCCAGTGATTTTTACGTTCTCGCCATTTTTAATCATTTTTGCCAAATAAGCTTGATTGAACCAAATGATTTTTATTTTTCCTGAGAGATCTTCTATTTCACCTTCACCCATAGGAATTTTGGATTTGAAGGCTTTGCGTGTTTTTAATTTTGAAATTTTTCCATAGACAGTTGCTACCTCTCCAGGAATTAAGTCAGAAATTTTTTTGAGCGTGCTTATGTCAGAATATCTGACAGGGAAGTGATAAAGTAAATCGCGAACAGAAAAAAGCCCTAATCTCTTTAGAGCTTTTTTTTGATTAATATCTAATCTAAATTTTTCTTCAAGTTTATCGTGTAATTCCATTTATGCACCAATCTATACACCAATCAAATCTTTTACTTTCTTTGCAAGTTCATCTAGTGTAAAGTTTGACTTGACCATAAATTCACTAATTCCAAGTTTAGTTGCGCGCTTGATATCTTTTTCTTCTGAAAGATTTGAGAAAACAATAACAGGAATAGTTACATAATTCTTGTTATCTCTTATTTTTTCCAAAATCATAAATCCGTCCACTTCTGGAAGCAACAAGTCTAGTAATATCAAATCAATTTTTGTTGGGCTTTCGATATGCTTAAAAGCTTCTACACTATTTGAAGCTGTTAAAATTTCGTAACCTTCTTTTTTTAATTTGGTGGCTTCAAGCCCCTGTAGAAAATTATCGTCTTCAACTATAAGTATTGTTTTTGCCATATGTATAATAATTATACTATTTGCACAATTGCATGCAACTTATTTATTACCCTTATAAATTGGTATCGTAAAGAAGAAAGTCGTACCTTCACCCTCTTTGCTTTCGAACCATATTTTTCCTGAGTGTTTTTCAACAATCTGTTTGCTGGTGAAAAGTCCGATTCCTGAGCCCACCACTTCTTTTTTTTGGGCAGTTAGGTCTCGATAGAATTTCTCAAAGATTCTCTTTTGTCCTTCGGCTGAGATGCCAATTCCAGAATCTTTTACAGAAATCTCAACTTCGTCTTTATTTTCTTTTAATATTATAAAAATTTTACTATGTTGATTGCTGTACTTGATAGCATTTTCTAAAAGATTTTGAAATACTACTCGAATTTTTTCTTTGTCTGCTCTTACAAACGGTTCTTTCCCATTTGGTTTTAGAAAAATTATTTCAATATCTTGAGAACGTGCCTCTCCAGTAAAATCAAAGATGCAACTCTCGATTGTGTCTATAATATCTAATTTAACAAAATCGTACGCTTTCTCTTCTAGATTTTCAGTTTTGTTGGCTAGAAGTAATTCACTGACAATATTGATAGCGCGTTCGTTCCCTTGAAAAGCTTTTCGCAGTAGAGTGTCTTGCTCAGGTGTAAGCTTACCAAGATCGCCATCCAAGAACATTTTTATGATCCACTTAAGCGCAGAGAGGGAAGTACGTATTTGATGCGCGCTGATAGAAACCAAATCTGTTTTTACGGCATTTAATTTTTTTAACTTTTTGTTTTCTTCTTTTAAATTTTCAGGTTCTTTCTTTTTAGCTTTAAAAGAAGACTTTCTCTTTTTTAAAATCATGGATATATTATAGCATTAATTTTTGCGGGCCATGTGAGTTAGGTACCCACGAGTTAAAGCCCAGTAAGGATATTTTAGCACTTTTTCACACGTCTTACTGAGGCACTCGAGTCTTAGTCTAAGAAAATACTGTTGTGTATCCAATACCAAGCTTTTGATAAATTCGAGCGAGTTGCTCAGATTTTCCTTTGTTAGAATACAAATCTTCAACCATTGCTTTTTCTACGGCTTTTCCATGAGGCAACGTGAATCCACTTCTTTCCTCAAGTTTGTCAGAAATATCATGCGCTGCTCGAAGAATTTTATATGAACCATTTTTAGTTTCCTCTGGATCGATCTCAAGACAAATTCGTTTTAGATCAGCGACCCATAGAATTGCTCTCAACAAGCTAAGTCTGTCGGTAAAAGGCTGAAATGCATCTGATAAAAGATACTCAGCAAGTAACGGAGACTGATAGAGGGCGTGCTTAATAATTTCAGCGAGTCCAATTCGTATCTGTTCATCGCTTAAATATGTAAGAAAAAGCGGATCAAGAACTATCTCAGATGGTTCATAAAAAGTTTTATACGCATGTTTAATAAAAGTATTTCCCTGAATGTCATTGACTCGGACTTTTCCGCCAATACTCGCATCAGACATAGAAAGAACTGTAGTGGGAACATGAACAATATCAACCTCTAACTTTTCTGCGATATATGAAGCAATATTAGCAATTATTCCACCGCCAATAGCGAGTATTCTTTTGTAGTTTTTTCCTGTGACTTGTTTAACTAGAATATTTGCTTCTGATAGAATTTTTGTCTTATTTTCTGCTGCCTCGAGAAAAATTATATTTGGCAAATCCGCAATATTTTTTGTGAGATGTTTTTTAATTTCTATGTCGCAAATAATCAAATCGTTTTCAAGAAAATGATAATTACTAAGTTGCGCAACAGATAACAAATATTGCTGGATTTTTGGATAGCGCGCGTGTAAAACAGGTACAGGAAAATTGATACTTAAAGGTTTTTTGATATCTGTATCTGCCCAGTCTATTTCACTAGATTTTTCTTTTATTTTGAACAATAAATCTTCAGTCATAGATATAAATCAATTTTAGCTTATATATCCCAGTTTAGGTAATCAGCCACTCGGGTCGTTTCACAATCATAAGCCAGCGAGTCTGTCGATACCAAGTTCTTACTGCGGAGGCGGTGAGATTCGAACTCACGGTACCGGTTAGGGTACGACGGTTTAGTAAACCGTTGATTTAAACCACTCATCCACGCCTCCGTTTTTGTTTAAATATAAAGTCAATATAGCATAAATGGAAAAATAATGAAAATATGTTAGAGTAAAGTTCAAGGAGACGTGTCAGAGTGGTCTAACGTACCTCTTTGCTAAAGAGGCATGGGCTTCAAAACCCATCGCGGGTTCGAATCCCGCCGTCTCCGCCAAGTTTTACATTCAGCGAAATTGAAAGATGTTGCCTCGGCGCAAAGCGCCTCGGCATGGTATTTTTCCGCTATTTTGAAGGCATTTTTGAAATCCAAAACCAAAGTGCGGTCGGCAATGCGGAAGTTCGAACCAATCTTTTTGAGAAAATCCCGAATCCGTTCGGGATTTTCTTGTTGAGCGTATTTTTCGGCTTGGTTGGCGTCTTTTAGAAAGGCAATGGTAAGTTCGAACCGATTATTGCTCTTTCGCCCAAAAGCAGTGATTTTTTCTTCCAAATCCTTTTTGGCGAGAATGAGCTTGTGCTTTTTAGCGGTATATTCTGCTTGCGACAAACTGCCGTCCAGTTGTAAATCAAGCAAACGATCAAGTTTTGTTTCTATCTCTACAAGCTCATTTCTCGCTTCTTGGGCGAAAGAGCTTTCCGCTTGGGCAAGTTTCATTTTTTCATTTTCAAAATAATTGATTGAAGCGTTTGCCCAAGCGGAAGACAAAGAAACTTTTTTGATTTCCTCTTTAATTTGAGAAGTGATGGCGTCCTCTCTTACATACCTTTGCGAACAAGGATTTTTCCGTTTCGTACATCGCAAATAGTTATGACCTTTTTGCGTTTCGGTGGTAATGAAACAACCGCACTCCCCACAACGGAAAAATCCTCTAAAAATGTATGGCTTGAGTTTTGGTGTTTTCGGTTTTGACTTATTCATCATCACTTCTTGGCATAAATCAAAAAGTCTCTTTGTGATAATCGGTTCGTGCTTTCCGTCATACAATTCGCCGTTATATTCAATCATTCCGTAATAGATTTTATTTTTCAGCATATACTGATAATTTGAGACGGAAAGCATTTTGCCTTTCTTGCCAACCAAGCCCAAGGAATTGATAATCTTTCGGATTTGAGCGAGGGGGTATTCGCCAGTCGCGTACATTTCAAAAGCCCGCTTGATATACTTTGCCTTTTCCTTGTCCACGGCAATACAGCGGGCGTTCTTGTCGTTCACATACCCAAGTGGCGCCCAAGCGGGCCATATTCCATTTCGCAATTTCTGGCGAATACCCCTCTTTATATTTTCCGAAAGATTATCCACATAATATTTTGATTGCCCAAAAGCGATACTCAACATAAATTTTCCCTGCGGTGTCGGATCAAACCAAAAAGTTGGAAATTTTAGCGTGGTAATTTTGCCAGTATCTACGAAATAGATTATTCGTCCGCCGTCTATGCTATTTCGAGCGAGGCGGTCGGGGTGCCACGCTAAAATTCCCTCTGCTTCATTTTTCTCTATGCTTGTGATCATTTCGTTAAAAATCTCACGCCCCGGCTCTTTGGCGGTTTTGCTTTCCACAAATTCACGGACGATATTTAGTCCTTCTTTTTTCGCAAATTCCCGCAATTCAAACATTTGCGCCTCAATACTCAAAACCTGCCTTTCGGGTTCGTCCGTGGATTTACGGGCATAGAGAAAAATCTTTTTGGTTTGTAAATTTATGTTGTCCATATTGTTTTGAAATTAGTTTTTGGGCAATCAAAGAAAAATACGCTCAACCTTTCGCCGAAGGCGAAAGAAAAAAGATTGGTTTGCAAAATTTCATTTTGCCAGAGCTTCGCTCTGCGAACTTCCGCATTGCCGACCGCACTTTGGTTTTTGATTTCAAAAATGCCTTCAAAATTGCGGAAAAATACCATGCCGAGGCGCTTTGCGCCGAGGCAACATCTTTCAATTTCGCTGAATGTAAAACTTGGCGGTGTTTTTTGGACGAAGTTCGAACGTTTTTTGACGAAAATCCTGAAAACTAATTTGGACTCGGCGGGGCAAACTATTTTTCTGGGGGAATGGAATTGCCCCGCCTCGGCTTTCTTCCCGCCCGCAGGAGGGGTCTGGGGAGGAATGCGGGCGGGTTTTTGAACCTTTCCTTTTTCGCTTCCGAATTTCGTATTTTGCAAAGCAAAATGCGCCACCAAAAGAGATGTTGCCCTTGACCCACCCAACCCATTCGCGGGCAACGCTAAGGAACTCCCTTTTTTCTTTACGAAGTCGAAATATTTTGGTAATATTATATTGTGGTTATTTTGTTGAAGCATATAATTATTATACCACAATTTAATATTACTATTTTAATATGGTAGAGTCAAGCAAAATCAAACGAATAAGAGAAAAAATGGGTTTGTCGCAAGAAAAACTAGCCCGTCTTGCTGATGTTTCCAATAATACGATAATCAATATCGAGGCAGGCAAACAACAAAATCCAACTATTGATACAATTAAAAAAATCGCGAAGGCACTTAATGTGCCGATTGAGGATTTAATAAAATAAAACTATGGAAACAAATTTACTTATCGCAATATCAAATTTAGTCAAAAATCCAATTACAAATTTGGTTTCTCATTATCGTGCTGCCAACCGAGCAAACAGTATGGGCGACGCTTTAGAATTTTATATCAAAGACTTATTTTGCAATTCCCTAAATGAAAATAATCTTGAAAAGAAAAATGAAATTTACAGCAAATATTTTTCTTATATTGGAAATCAAAATAATCCGCCAGACATTATTATCAAGCAAGGTGATGCGATAGAAGTTAAGAAAATTGAAAGTTTGCGTTCGGGAATTGCACTTAATAGTTCGTATCCTAAAGACAAACTATTTTCTGATAGTCCGATGATAACCACTGCTTGCAAAAATTGTGAGGATTGGCGGGAAAAAGATTTAGTTTATGTTGTTGGAGTTTCAAAAGATGACAAGCTAAAAGCCTTGTGGCTTGTTTATGGTAATTGTTATTCCGCAAATAAAGAAGTTTACGAAAGAATAAGAGATAAAATTTCAAAAGGTGTTAATGAATTACAAGATGTTGAATTTTCGGAAACAAACGAACTCGGCAGAGTAAATCGCGTTGATCCTCTTGGAATAACATATTTGCGTATTCGTGGAATGTGGGGAATTGAAAATCCTATAAAAGTTTTTGATTATGTTGTTCCGGCAGAGCAAAATTCTGAATTTTTTGTTAATGCAATTTTGCTGAAAGAAAAATATTTGTCTTTTCCAGAAAAAGACAGAAAACATCTTGAAAGTTTAGTTAGTGATAACTTTTTAATTAAAGATATAAAAATAAAATCGCCAAATAATCCAGCAAAATTGCTTGAGGCGAAATTATTGAGTTTTAGAAAATAATATGAAATTAGCTTCTTTATTTACAGGTGCGGGTGGGTTAGATTTAGGCTTTGAAAGAGCTGGTTTTCATGTCGTTTGGGCGAATGAATACGACCCGACAATTTGGGAAACATTTGAGTATAATTTTCCAAAAACAAAATTAGACAAGAGAAGTATTGTTGATGTTCCAGCGTCTGAAATCCCCGATGTTGACGGAATTATTGGCGGACCTCCTTGCCAAAGTTGGAGTGAGGCTGGTGCTGGGCGTGGAATAAACGACAAGCGAGGTCAATTATTTTATGACTACATTCGTTTATTGAAAGAAAAACAGCCAAAATTTTTTCTTGCAGAAAATGTATCGGGGATTTTACACCCAAAACACAAAGAGGCATTTTCAAATATAATCAAGGAATTTGAAAATGCCGGATATGTAATTTCTTGCAAACTTCTAAACGCAAATGATTATGATGTTCCAGAGGATAGGCTTCGCGTTATTATTGTTGGTTATCATAAAAAATTAAAAAAGAAATTTGAATTTCCAGAACCACAAAAATATAAACCTGTTTTGAAAGACGCTATTTTTGATTTGCGTTTAGCAAAACCAGCTAAAGATAAAAACAAGACAAACGGCGACGAGTTGAAAATTCCAAACCATGAATATATGAATGGCGGTTTCTCAACGATTTATATGTCGCGAAATCGTGTCCGTTCTTGGGACGAGCCTTCTTTCACAATTCAAGCTGGTGGTCGCCACGCACCAATTCACCCACAAGCACCAAAAATGAAATTTATTGAACAAAATAAAAGAATTTTTGTTCCCGGAAAAGAACAATTATACCGCCGTTTGTCTGTTCGTGAGTGTGCAAGAATACAAACATTTCCCGATGATTTTATTTTCAAATATCGTGATATTGCTGACGGTTATAAAATGATTGGAAATGCTGTTGCAGTAAATTTTGCTCATCACTTGGCAAAAAAAATAATGAGTGATTTAAAAAATAGTTAAATAGGTGGCGCGCCAGTTTTCAACTGGCACGAAATTCGGAAGCGAAAAAGGAAAGGTTCAAAAACCCGCCCGCATTCCTCCCCAGACCCCTCCTGCGGGCGGGAAGAAAGCCGAGGCGGGGCAATTCCATTCCCCCAGAAAAATAGTTTGCCCCGCCGAGTCCAAATTAGTTTTCAGGATTTTCGTCAAAAAACGTTCGAACTTCGTCCAAAAAACACCGCCAGATTTTTAAATTCAATAATTATTCTATTTGCACAAAAAATAACTTTATGATAATATTTAGTTTATCTAACTATTAGATATTTTAAATTTTAAATATGAAAACAAAAACTAAAAAAACAAGCCTAGATGGGCTTCTTTTAGAGTTTAGACAGGCTATAACGGATTCTTTGTTTGAAGAAGCAAAGAGATTAAAGATTCCGCTTTCGCAATTCGAAGTGCTGACTAATATTCTAAAGAGTGGCTCTATTACTATGAAAAAAGTAGCTTCGGTACTAAATATCACTCCGCCGTCGGCTAGCGCGCTTGTAGATACTTTGGAAAAAAAGAAATTAGTATCAAGAGTGCAGTTGAATGGAGATCGTAGGACTACGCATGTGATATTGGGAAAAGAAGCGCAAAAATTATTTGCTTCTATTCATAAAAGAAAAATGTTGTTTTTCAAAAAAGCGCTTGAAGGACTTTCAAAAAAAGACAAAGAAGATTTAACAAGAATCCTTATGAAATGTGTGCGAAATTAATTAAATAAAAAATAAGTATATGAAAACAAAAATTAAAAAAGTTTTATCAAAACCTAAAAAAGTAATTCCGATAGTAGCAGTTCTTGGAGTAGCTGTTATTTTGTTCGGCTTGAATTATGTTGGAAGAGCACCAAAAATTAATATTGAAAATAAAAGTATTATTCCGCAAAAATTAACTGGAAACGTAGATCTTTCTTTTTCTAGAAGCGGAAGACTGGAAGCAGTTTTTGCAAAAGTTGGACAGGAAGTCAAAAAAGGAGATATTTTAGCAAAAGTATCTGCGCCAGAAGCGCAGGGAGCAGTAAGCCAGGCAAAAGGAGCTTTGGATTTGGCTGAAGCACAATACGCTTCTCTAAACTCTCAGTATAAGACGACAAAAAAGCAGCAAGATTTGTTGGTTCAAAATGCTTACAATACTTTGCTTTCAAGTGGTCTTGAGGCTATTCCGGATAAACAAACTTCTAATTATCCAATAATTTCTGGAACTTATACTTGTGGAAAAGAAGGAACTTATTTCTTGAATCCTTATGGTTCATCTGATAATGACACAGGACATTCTTTTCAGTTTTCTGGTCTTGAAACTGGTACCGCTTCTGTAAAATATGAAAATGCTGTAGCACTTGGGAATTGTGGTCTGCAAATTAAGTGGGTAAATAAAGAAGGTTATTTTGACGATAATATAAATTGGAAAATTGAAATTCCAAATACAAAAAGCGCTACATATTTGGCAAGTAAAAATGCGTATGAGCTGGCCGTTGCAAACAGAGAAAAAATTCTTTCTGACCTTGCGACAAATATTGGAAGTGAAACAGAAGAAATGAGCGTTGCTCGTGCCCAGATAAATGCGGCTCGTGGTGCTTATGAAGCTGCGCTTGGTGTTTACGAAAATAGTTTAATTATTGCACCAGGAAACGGAGTTATTACTTCAGTTGATGAAAATCTAAAAGTGGGGCAGTCGGTGCCACTTAATAAACCTGTTATCAGTATTACTTTAAAATAATAAATAGTTATGGAAAATCCTAAAGAAAGTATATTTAAAAAACCTTGGGTTCAAAGTTTAACTGGAATATTTCTAGTGATAGTAATAGTTACAGTAATTTTGTTTGTTAAGTCAGCAGTTTCTACTGTAAGTATTGAAAACGGGACAGTTTCTGCACCTGTTATTACTATTAGTCCAACAAGTGCTGGAATTTTGGATGAAGTCTATGTTAAAACTGGCGACACGGTGACAGCGGGACAACAACTTGCTCACGTTGGAGCAGAAGTTTTGACTGCAAAAATTGATGGCTTAGTAATTGATGTGAATAATACGCCAGGGCAACTTTTTAGTCCTACTCAAGCTGTGGTAAAAATGATTGACCCAAATGAAATGCGAATAGTTGGAACTATCAAAGAAGATGCCGGTTTTGCTGACATCGCTATTGGTGATCCTGCAACTTTCACAGTAGACGCTTTTGGTGGAAAGAAATTTGTTGGCTATGTAGATGAAATCAGTGCTACTTCAAAAGATTCTAGTGTTGTTTTTAGTATCTCAGATAAAAGAGAAACAAAAGAATTTACGGTAAAAGTAAAATATGACACAGCTGCTCATCCAGAATTTAAAAATGGAATGTCAGCAAAAATAGAAGTTTATAATAAATAAAAACTATGGAAGAAACCAAGCAGAACAAACTGCGATGGTGGATACTGATAACCGTTATTATTGGAACTTTTTTGGGTTCGCTAGACCAGACGATTGTTAATCTAGCTCTTCCAAAAATGATTAATGATTTCGGTATATCAGTTTCTACTGCCGGATGGATTGCAACAGCATACATTTTAGCGAATGCGGTTTTTGTGCCTATCTGGGGAAAATTGGGTGACACGATTGGAAGAAAAAAAGTTTATATTCTTGGCTTCGGTATTTTTATTATCGGTTCTGTGCTTGCAGGACTTTCTTGGAGTTTTAGTTCAATGATCGTTTTCAGAGTTATTCAAGCAATTGCCGGCTCTGCTGATTATCCGACGGCGATGGCGATTATTACTGTTACGTTCAGAGAGGGGAAAGAACGAGCTCAAGCTCTTGGTTTGTGGTCAACATCTTTTGCGGCGGCATCTGTTTTGGGTCCGCTTGTTGGGGGTCCATTGATAGATAATTTTGGTTGGCGATCCGTTTTCTTTATCAACTTGCCGATCGGAATTATTGGAACATTGATGGCTTTGAGATTTATTAACGAATCAAGATCCGAAGTAAAAAGTAAAAAGTTTGATTGGTGGGGCGCTATTACTTTGGGTGTGACTCTTTCATCTTTGATGCTTGTTCTAGAAAAAGGTTTTAGTTGGGGTTGGATGTCAGCGCAAAGTCTTGTTTGTTATTTTATTGTATTAATGTTCTTTAGTATTTTCGTAAAAATTGAGAAAAGATCTGAAGAGCCGATTGTGGATTTGAGTTTCTTTAAGATTCCAGCTTTTGTAAATACGCTTTCGAATAACTTTATCGTGTTCATGGGAATGATGGGATCAATGTTTTTGGTGCCTGTTTTCGTGCAGACATTTTTGGGTTACGATGCGACAAAAGCAGGTTATTTATTTATGCCAATGGCGATAACAATGGTTGTTTCTGCGGCGATCGGAGGTAAATTTGCTGGAAAAATAAAAGCGAAATACGCAATCTTTGCAAGTACCGCTGTCGCTTCAGTTGGCTTGTTCATGCTTTCTTTCTTGGACCCAAAATCAAGTTCAATTGAAGTTATTATTCCACTTTGCGTGATGGCTTTGGGAATGGGCTTTGGTATGTCTCAACGTACAAATATAATCGCTTCAGTTGTTAAACCGACAGAAATTGGAATTGCTTCCTCTGTGCTTGCACTTGCCAGAAGTATTTCCGGAGCTTTCGGGATTGCTCTTTTTGGAACTTTGCTAAATAACCGAATCGAAAGTAATGTTTTGCGCATAAATCAATTTAGTCATTTTTTTGGAACAGCATTAGTAGATTTTCAAAAATATGTTGCACTTATAATTTTGAAAGCGCAAATTAGCGCGTACAGTTTTGTCTTTATTGTTTCGAGTATTGTAGTATTTCTAGGTTCGTTCACTATTTTGACTTTGAAAATAAAAAACGAAAATACTAATGTCAAAGTTTTAGTCGAGTAAAAACTTTTCAGAAGTTTTTTGTGCTATATTTTAATTATGTCTTTAAACCAGAAAGATTTAGATTTAGATTCAGATGAAAATTTAATTTTGTTATACAAAAAAGGAGATAGAGAAATTTTCAAAGAATTGATCGACAGATACTCCCAGCCTCTTTTTAATTTTGTCGCACATTTGGTTGGCAAAGAAAATGCTTCTGATATTCTCCAAGAAGTTTTTATAAAAGTTTGGAAAAACATAAGAAAATTTGATGAAAAGAAATCAAGTTTCAAGACTTGGATTTTTACGATTGCAAAAAATACAAGTTTTGATTTTTTGAGAAAAAAGAAAATAATTTCATTTTCTGATCTTGAGACAAAAGAAGGTTTCGAAGATTTTTCTGAAACAGTCAAAGATGAAAATTTACTACCAGATAAACTTCTAGAAAAAATTCAAGATGCAGAATATTTGAATGAACTTTTAGAAAAACTGCCAGCACACTACAAGACCGTTTTGATTTTTCATTATCAAGAAGAAATGACTTTTGATGAAATAAGTAAAATTTTAGATAAGCCTTTAAATACAGTAAAAAGTTATCACAGAAGGGCTATTTTGGAATTAAGAAAAATGATAGTTTAGTTAATTTTTAATTTTGCACCAAAAAGTAGTTCTTTCCCGTATATATATTATATGGAAAATGAATTAGCAAAAATAATGAAAAAAGCCGGTTATCAAGCAGAGCCAAATTTATCTGAAGATATTTGGCGTTCTATTGTTTTACGTCAAAAGAAAGCTGCAAAAATTAAGCTTACTTTATTTTCAATAACAAGTTTTGTTGCTTTTGTTGGAGCTTTTCCTATTTTTAAGAATTTGGCAACTCAGTTTGCACAGTCTGGTTTTTATGAATATTTGTCGCTTGCATTTTCAAATGTTAGTGGTTTGGCAGGTTTTTGGAAAGAGTTGGTTTATTCTATTGCTGAGACATTGCCAGTTTCAAATATACTGCTTTCTTGCGCGGTTGTTTTTATATTTTTCTTGTCAGCCAGATATGCGCTCAAGCAAGTTATTAGAAATCAGGAATTAGCATTTAATTAATAAATATTTAATAAAATTAAAATTTAAAAATAATTTATAAAAATAAGTATATGAAAAAAATAAACGAAAAGTTAGAAAAAATATTTAAATCAAAAATTTTAATCGGCATGATTTATGCTTTTGGAATTTTGATAATTGCCGGACTAATTTTTTCTGCTGGAGTGTCTGTAGGTTTCAGAAAAGCGCAGTTTAATAGAGCTTGGGGAGAACATTATAAAAATAATTTTGGAATGACTCCACCGCCAATTTTTGGAGAGAACGCAATGCCAAACGCGCATGGTGCAGTTGGAAAAATTATCAAAATAACTGATGCTAATATTATTGTTCAAGATAGAGAAAATATCGAAAAAGTTGTTTTAATAAAAGAAAATACTCAAATTCAAAAGGGAAGAGAACAGATAAAAATAGCAGATCTAAAAATAGATGACTTTGTGGTTGTGATTGGTTCGCCCAATGATCAAGGTCAGATAGAAGCAAAATTTGTTAGACTGATGCCGAATCAAGAATTCATGATGAATAATTCGAATAATAATAGCGCGCCAAGAATGGGAGCAAGCAATTAACAAATTTTGCTTCTAGAATAATTTATAAAAATAAATATATGACTCAAATAAAAGAAAAAATGAAAAATTGTTTTTTGAAGTGCAAAAATTATTTTATTGCACACAAAGTAGTAAGCATTGTTATTTTGATTGTGGTGCTTTCGATAGGATTTTGGGCTTACAAAAAAGTTTCTAACGCTTCTGACGAAGTACGTTATGTCACAACTAATGTTGAAAAAGGCACGATTATAACTTCGGTAAGTGGCACAGGACAGGTTTCTGCTTCGAATCAGGTTGATCTGAAAGCAAAAGCTTCTGGCGATATTGTGGCTATCGGAGTGAAAAGCGGACAGAGAGTTTCGAAAGACACTCTTATTGCGCAAATAGATTCAGGCGATATGCAAAAATCTTTGCGTGATGCAGAGTTGAGTTTACAGAGCGCCAAAATTTCTTTACAAAAAGCAGAGATTCAAAATTCTGAAGAAAACAGAAGTTCTGATTTACAAAAAGCTTACGAAGACGGTCTGACAGCTGTGGCTGATGCCTTTTTAGATTTACCTACAGTGATTACTGGAGTAGAAGATGCTATTTTGTCTGAGCAAAGTTTATCTAATAATGTTGTTATCAGTTCTGGAAAAACGGCAGTGAATTATTTAGACAAAGCTGAAAATTTATATTACGAAACTGATAGAATGTTTCAAGAAGTTAGATCAACATACAGAACAGTAAATAGAAATTCTACAAATGAAGAAATTGAAAATGTTGTAAACGAAACTTATGAAACTGTTAAAAAAACTTCAGACATGTTGAAGAGCGTGAAGAATTTAGTAGATTATTTATCTTATGAACGTGACGGTGGCGCAGATTTTTCTTCAATTCAGAATTCTTTGACTCAGTATATCAATACGGTAGATGGGCACTTGTCTGATTTGTATTCTTCAAAACAAGATATCAAAACTGCGCAGGAAGATTTTTCAACTTCTGGTTTGGATCTAGAAAGTTATCAAATTTCTGTGCGACAAAAACAAAATTCTCTCAATGATTTGAAAGAAGAATTATCAGATTATTATATTAGAGCGCCGTTTGATGGAATCGTGGCAGATATTGCTGTAGAAAAATCTGATTCAATAAGTTCTGGTACAACTGTGGCTACTTTCATTACTGATGCGAAGATAGCTGAAATTCCATTTAATGAAGTTGATATTGCTCAAATAAAAACTGGGCAAAAAGCAACACTCACTTTTGACGCGATTTCAGATCTGACTATTTCTGGTGAAGTTGTAGAAGTTGATTCTGTCGGTACGGTTTCTTCTGGAGTGGTAAATTATGATGTCAAAATTAATTTTGATACTCAAGATGAAAGAATAAAACCAGGCATGAGTGTTACGGCTTCTGTTATTATCGACACGGCTCAAGATGTTTTGGTTGTGCCAACCAGTGCAGTAAAAACAAAAAATAATATTTCTTATGTAGAAATTTTTTCTGAAGCTTTAACAGAGCCAAAATCTGGAGAGCAAGGTTCTATTTCTAGTGTTTTACCAGAACAAAAAGTAGTTGAGATTGGTCTTTCCGATGACACATCAACTGAAATTGTTTCCGGACTTCAAGAAGGAGATATTGTTGTAACAAAAACTATTAACGGTTCGAGTTCTAGCAGCTCATCTTCTTCTGCGCCGAGTATTTTAAATTCATTTAAAAATAACAATAATAATAAAAGCAGTTCTAGTAGCAGTAAAAGTTCTAGTAATAACATGAGAGCAGGAGGACCACCGTTGGGAATGTAATATTTTAATATTTATTTATTTTATGATTATAAAAGTTGAAGATATAACTAAAATTTATGCATCTGGTGGCAGTGAACCATTTCAGGCTTTGAAAGGAGTTAGTTTTTCAGTAAAGAAAGGCGAATTTGTTGCGATCATGGGTCCGTCTGGCTCTGGAAAATCTACGCTCATGCATATTTTGGGAGCATTGGACACTGCGACTTCTGGAACTTATTTTCTAGATAACAAAGATGTTTCAACTCTATCAGATGATCAGCTTGCTGATATTAGAAAAAATAATATTGGCTTTGTTTTTCAGTCTTTCAATCTTTTGCCACGTGCGACTGTTTTGAGAAATGTAGAATTACCACTTGTTTATGACGGAATTCCGAAAGAAAAAAGAGAAGCGCGAGCGAAAGAAGCTTTGAAAGAAGCTGGTCTTGATGAAAAATATTTTCATCATTTATCAAATCAACTTTCCGGAGGACAAATTCAGCGTGTAGCGATTGCGCGTGCGTTGGTAAATGATCCAGCTATTATTTTGGCCGATGAGCCGACTGGAAATCTTGATACCAAAACAGGAAACATTGTGCTTGCAACTTTTCAAAAATTAAATAAAGAATTTGGAAGAACAATAATTCTTATTACCCATGAACAAGATGTGGCTGAACACGCTGATCGGATTTTATTTATCCGCGATGGTTTGTTAACAGAAAGTCCCAATAGCCACAAAAAGAAAATTGCAGAAATTTAATTTTAATTTTTAGTTTAATTAAATTAATTAGAAGAAACAAAAAATATATTATGAAAACGAGAGATATTTTAAAAGAAACTTTTTCAGCTCTGAAATCGAATAAAGTTCGAACGGGACTTACGATGCTCGGTATAATCATCGGGATCGCTTCGGTGATCGCTATGACAGCGATAGGGCAGGGCGCACAGAATTCTATTTCTTCTAGTATTCAGTCTATCGGCGCAAATCTGGTCATGGTGACACCGGGGGCGCAACGTTCTTTTGGTGGACCCAATGCTGCTCGCGGCGGCGCTCAGACTTTAACAATAGAAGATGCAAATGCTATAGAAAATCAAATCGAAAATATCTCTGGCATTGCGCGAGAAGTTACTTCTAGGCAACAAGTTGTAGCCAGTGGAAATAATACAAACACAAGTATTATTGGCACAGAAAATTCTTATTCAACAGTGCGCAATGTAACAGTTGATGAAGGAGCTTTTATTTCAGAACAAAATGTTTTAAGTAGCGCAAAAGTAGCAGTTATTGGTCCGACAACGCGAGATGATTTGTTTGGTGAAAATGCTACTGATGTTGTTGGACAAAAAGTTCGTATTTCCGGCGCTGAATATAAAATTATTGGAATTACAAAATCAAAAGGCGGATCTGGTTTTAGTAACAGCGATGATATTATTTATATTCCATATACTACTGCGCAGAGATATCTTTCGGGAAATAAATATTTAAGTGAAATAGATGTTTCAGCAGCAAGCTCTGAAGTTTCTACTCAAGTGCAAGAAGATATCACGTCTTTACTTTTGGCTAGACATAAAATAAAAGATGAATCGAGTGCAGATTTTAGCACGATGAATCAGTCTGACATTATTGCGACAGCATCTTCTGTGACAAGCACTTTTACTACGTTACTCGCTGCGGTTGCTGGTATCTCGCTTATTGTTGGTGGAATAGGGATCATGAATATGATGCTCACTACGGTCACAGAACGCACCCGAGAAATCGGCTTGCGTAAAGCTATTGGTGCCAAGAAAAAAGATATCAGTAAGCAGTTTTTGATAGAAGCAATAATGCTTACATTTTTTGGAGGTTTCATAGGAATAGTTTTAGGTTGGCTTGTTTCTTTTTTGGTAACCAAATTGGGAATATTACAAGCGCAGGTTTCTGTTTCTTCTGTCTTGCTTGCTTTTGGTGTTTCTACTGTTATTGGAATTGTGTTTGGTTTTTATCCGGCGAAGCGCGCAGCATCTCTTAATCCAATAGATGCTTTGCGTTACGAATAAGTTTATAATTAATATTAATAAATAGTCGTGTAGAAAATTAAAAAATAGTAAAAATAAAAATACATATATGAATATAAAAAATTTATTAAAAAACAAAAAGGCTTTGATTTTGATAGCAGGATTTTTGGCCATCGCAATTATCTTTTTTGCAATCGGTTCTTGTGTTTCAAAAAATAGAAATTCTAACAGGATGAAGAATGATAAATTTCAGCAGCAGATGGGCTTGGGTGGTCCAGTTGGGGGAATGAGAAATGGAAATTTTGAGTCGGGTTTTAACAGTGGCATGTTCTCTGGAGAAATATTAGCAAAAGATGCAATGAGTATTACTCTAAAAATGAAAAATGGTGGTTCGAGAATAATTTTTCTTTCTGACAAAACTTCTGTTTCAAAAAGTACAGAAGGCACAGTTCAAGATTTAGAAGTAGGGAAGACTGTAAGTATAAATGGGACTCCAAATTCTGATGGTAGCGTCACTGCGCAGTCTGTTGAAGTAAGAAACGTTGCTGTTCCTGTTCAGTAAATAAAAAATAAAAAACAGAAAATATTAGAAATATTTTAAAAACCTCGCACTTAATTGTGTGGGGTTTTTAGTTTTTTCACTTTTTAAAATTTTGTAAATCTTGCGGGGGGGGGGGTATAATAATTCTATCTTAATTATTAATAATTTAATTTATAAAAATGAAAAAATATTTAGTTTTAAGTGTTTTTGTTTTATTCTTAGTATTTGGTGTGATGTTTCCTCAGTTAGCAAAAGCTGATAATGTCCTTTTGAATTGGGTCGGGCAAATTGGAGGAGCTGGAAGAGATATTTCTTATTCTAATGCGATTGATTCAAGCGGTAATGTTTATACCACTGGTTTTTTTTCTGGGACAGCTGATTTAGATCCGGGGATAGGAAATGTTTCTTTAACATCTGCTCTTTATGATGCTTTTGTTTTAAAAATGGATTCAGATGGTAATTTTGTATGGGCAAAACAAATGGGTGGAACAGCTGGAAATCAGGCTTTTGGTCGTTCTTTGAAAGTGGATGCTTCTAAAAATGTTTATATAACTGGTTATTTTTCTGGAACTGTTGATTTTGATCCTGGGGCAGGAACTTTTCCCCTTACGGCTGTTGGTGGAACAGATGTTTTTATTGTTAAATTAAATTCAAGTGGAAATTTTGTTTGGGCAAAACAAGTAGGAGGGCATAATACTGGTACTGATTCTGCGGATAGTAAAAATTTAACTCTTGATTCATTAAATAATATTTATATTTCGGGTTCTTTTTCTGGAACTGTTGATTTTGATCCAGGAGCTTCTGTTGTTGATATTGTCTCACCGAACAATAGTGCTTCGTATGTTTTAAAACTGGATTCAGATGGTAATTTTGTATGGGCAAAACAAATGGGAACATATAGATGGGGGACTAGTCCTTCTGCTGCAGTTGATTCTAATGGCAATGTTTATTTTTCTGGTTATTTTGATGGAACTGATGATTTTGACCCTGGGGCAGGAATCTTTCCTCTTACAGCTGTAGGAACAGATAGTTTTGTTGTGAAGTTAGATTCTTCTAGTAATTTTGTATGGGCAAAACAAATAGTAGGTTCTGGTGTGGGTGCAAGCACCCCGTTTGATTCAGTTCTTGATTTTACTGGGAATAATTTGTATCTTACCGGATATTTTACTGGAACGGTTGATTTTGATCCTGGAGTAGCAGAAAATAAATTAATAGCTACTTCTGGAACGGAGGATATTTTTATTTTAAAACTTGATTCAGATGGAAATTTTGTATGGGTAAAACAAATAGGAGGTACAGGAGCCGAAGATGAATCTTTTGGTATTGCAATTGATTCAAGTGGTAATACTTATACCGCTGGATTTTTTAATAGTACAGTTGATTTTGATCCTGGAGCAGGAACCTATAATTTGGCTTCAGCTGGTAATAGTAAATTCGTTTTAAAACTTGATTCAGATGGTAATTTTGTTTGGGCAAAACAAATGGGTTCAGGTTCGAGTTATGATGCAAGTGTTGCTGTTGATTCTTCGGGAGATAATGTTTGGGTTGCAGGATCTTTTTCTGGTACAGGTGGTTTTGATCCAGGAGTAGGAACAACTACTTTAACTTCTTTTGGTGATTGGGATAGTTTTATTTCTAAACTTGTTTTAGAAGATGTTATTCCTCCTACTGTTTCTTTATTTAATCCATTAGATAATGCTATTGATGTAGCAGTAGATACAAATTTAGCTATAACTTTTAATGAAGATATTTTAATTGGAAATGGTAAAACTTTTAGAATTTATAAAACATCTGATGATTCATTAGTTGAAACAGTAACGGGTGGTGATCCTAGTGTAACCATAGTAGGTAATGTTGTCACTGTTAATCCATCTAATGTATTAGATGAAAATACAGGATATTATGTTTTAACCGAAGAGGGTGCTGTTACTGATTTGTCTGGTAATCCTATTGGGGCGATTTCAAATAAAACATTTTGGAATTTTACTACAATTTTAACTCCAAGGTCTCACACTTCTTCCGGCTCATCTCTAGGAGCTCAAGTGGCCAACTTAGTATCAATGGGTAAAACAACAGAAGCTGCACAATTACAATCACAATTTAGTAATACTTCAGCAACTTCCTTCACCTTCACCAAACTCCTAAAATACTCTATGATAAACAATGACGTAAAAGAACTCCAAAAGTTCTTAAACACTCATGGTTATCAAGTAGCTACTACAGGAGCAGGTTCACCAGGACATGAGACAAACTACTTTGGTACTTTAACTAAAAAAGCAGTCATTAAGTTCCAATTAGCTAACAAGTTAGTAGGTGATGGTATTATTGGTCCTAAGACAAATACAGTGATAAATAGTTTGAAATAATAATTAAATAGTAATTATTACAAAAAACCCAGAGTAATCTGGGTCTTTTTGTTTATATGAAAAATAAAAAAGCAGGAGTTACTCTGAGAGTGTGTCCTGCTTCATCTTCTGTCGAACGTACCCATACTTTAAATTTTTTTGAAATTAATAATTATAACAATATCTTAACTTTGATTAGAGTTGTTCTTATATCAATTACTTGGCATAAAATAAACTCTTTTGGGCCTGGAACTTTTTTCAGTTCACCTCCAGCTAATGTATACTGGTATCCCTTAATGATAAGATAAATCATTTGTCGTTTTATTAGTTTCTTTTTACATTTTAAAAATGATTCTCCTTTCTCTGATAAAACTTTAGAAACATTAAAAACGTCACGATTTTTTTGATCCTGTCTAAAACTTACAGGGCAAATTAGTTTCTCTTCTCCAAATTCAAAAGTTAGTTCTTTGTCATAATCTTCTGAGTACTGGGTACGCTCCAGACGTTCGATTGGGTTTGGTTTTGTTTCCATTTTACAAAGAATTGGTTTGACTAAATTATATCTTTATATTTTAAAAAAGTTGTTATTATTTGTGGAAATAGCAGGGAAGTAATTTGAACCTTGATTCTAAAGGTTTTAATATCTTGACTTATTTTAAATATTTATATGTAATTTTAATGCGCAATTGTAAAAGCAATAATTTTTTTTGCTTCAAATTTTTTTAACAATTTTTTTGCTTCTTCTAGTGTTGCGCCGGTTGTAGTGACGTCGTCTATTAGAATAATATTTCTGTCTTTTATTTTTTCTCTGTTTTTCAACGAATAAGTGCCGACGATATTTTGTAGTCTTTCTTGTTTGTTTTTTATTTGTGCTTGATGTTCTGTTTCTTTCGGTTTGATCAAAACAGTTTTTTCTAAACTTAAAATTCGCTCTCTATCTAATTTTAATAATTCTTGGCACAAAAGTTCTGTTTGGTTGTAACCGCGCTCGCGTCTGCGTTTTGCAGAAATCGGAATAGGCATTAGAAGGGGATTAGAAAATTTTTCTTGCTCTGGCAAACTCGACAATTCTCTTACTATTTTAGTATACAAAAGTTCTGCAAAGGTTTTTGCAAGTCTTTTTTTATTTTTATATTTTAAAAACCAAATAGATTTTTTTACAGAAGGATATTGATATTCAAAAAGGGAAAATATCCAATCTGAATTATTGTTTTTGTTTTCAGGAAATTTTCTCAAACAAATTGCGCAAAGTTCTTCGCTTGGTTTTCCGCAGGAAACGCAATTCACAGGAAAAATAACGTCTAATATGGTGTTTATAAAGCTCATATATGTTATAATTACAGTAATCTATTAAGGATGCTGATGTATTTTAACACAGATAAATAAAGTTTTAAATTAATTTAAAGATGGATAATCCGTTCAAGAAAATTTTAGATACAGCTTCTGGTATATTCAAAGGAGGTTCTAGTGAAAGCGCTGTCGGAATCGACATCGGTTCTTCAATGATTAAAATTGTGCAGATTAAGAAAAAAGAAGGGCGCGCTGTGCTTGAAACTTATGGTGCGATCTCTTTAGGCCCGTACGCAGAATTAGAAATGGGAAGAGTTACAAGTCTTCAGCCGGAAAAAATAATTGAAGCTCTGAAAGAAGTTCTAAAAGATTCAAATGTTACTACTAAAAATTCAGCATTAGCCATTCCGGTTGTTTCAAGTTTGATTTTTACTATCGAACTCCCAGCTCAGATAAAAGAAAGCGAGATAGATGCGATTGTAAAAACAGAAGCAAGAAAGTATATTCCAGTGCCGATTACCGAAGTTTCTTTGGATTATTTTGTCTTACCAAAAAAAGAGCCATCATTTGCAGAATCACACAATCCAGACGCAATCGTTGTGGCTGAAAAAATAGAAGTTCTAGTTGTAGCTATTCAGAACGATGCAGTCTCAAAATATCGCTCGATTGTTTCAGGCGCAGAATTAGAGACAGATTTTTTTGAGGTAGAAGTTTTTTCTTCTATTCGATCAAATTTTGAACACGAACTTTCACCAGTATTGCTAATGGACTTTGGCGCATCGCGTACCAAACTTTCAATTGTTGAATTTGGCACAATAAAAAGTTTTCATACTGTGAATAGGGGAGGCTCTGATATAACAGATTCGATTTCAAAATCTTTGAGCATTCCGTTTGCGAAAGCAGAAGAATTAAAAAAAGAATATGGCCTTTACGATAATCCAATAGAAAAAACTTTGCCGGAAATAATAAAATTGCATACAGATTATATTATTGCTGAAACGAATGATGTCTTGCTTGGCTATGAAAAAAAATACGGAAGGACTATTAGTAAAGTTATTTTGACTGGCGGTGGGGCTTTGATGAAAGGGTTGAAAGAAATAGCTACAAATAGTTTTAAAGCAGAAGTAGTAGTGGGGAAACCGTTTTCAAAAGTTGGCGCCCCAGCATTTTTGGACAAAGTTCTTGAGGCAACTGGCCCAGAATTCGCAGTTGCCATAGGTTTGGCTTTACGAAAATTACAATAAATGAGATAATAGAAGTAGAAGTATGGAACAAAATTTTCAAACATCATTCATACCTAAAAAACCGATCGTAACAGAAGAGCGGACAGAAACTGCGCGCCCAAGAAGACCGGTTAGTATTTTAACTTTGATTTCTATTTTTATATTTTTAGCAGTTGTTCTAGCAACGGGCGGTTTGTATTTGTACAAAAGCATGTTGCAAAAAAATATTACAGAAATGTCTGCCAATTTAGCTTTGGCACAAGAACGTTTTGAACCAGCTAAAATAAATCAATTGCAAGTATTAGGAAAAAGACTTTCAGCTTCTGATCAGATTTTAACTAAACACATCGCGATTTCTCCAATTTTTGAAACTTTGCAAGAAAGCACGATGAAGACGATTCGTTACACAGATTTTAATTACTCATTTGGTACAGAAAAAAATTCTAAATTGATAAACGTTATCATGAGTGGACAGGCAATAGGGTATAGATCAATTGCGCTCCAGGCTGATTTGTTGGCAGAAAATAAAAATATAATTGATCCTACTTTCTCAAACCTTAAATTAGACGACAAAGGAAATGTGCTTTTCGATTTGGAATTTTCGGTCGACCCAAATTTTGTGGATTATAAACAAATGCTTTTGAGCGAAACTGAAGTAACTTCTGGAACTACTCAAGAGAATACAGGCAATCAGACTATGCCTGTGCAAAGTTAATTAATTTAAATTTTATGTTTAGATTTTTATCACCAATCATTTTAGTAGGAATCTCAGTAGCTGGTTTTTTCTTTTTTACTAATCCATATTACAAAGAAGTCGTTGCATTGAAAGACCAAGTAGATTCATATAACGAAGCTCTTAATAATTCCAAATCGCTCGAAGCTGAAAGAGATAAATTAACTCAGCAGTACAATTCTATTGATAGAAATAATTTAGTTAAATTAGAAAGAATGTTACCTGATAGTGTGGATAATATTCGTTTGATTCTTGAAATAGAAAAGCTTGCAATCCCATATGGTATGGTCTTAAAAGATGTTAAATATGACACAAAAACCCAAGAAGAAGATACTACTTTAGCTTTGAAAAATGCAAAGACAGCTACAGCAGAAGAAAATAATAAAGAATACGGCACTTGGGAATTGGAATTTTCTACACAGGGAAGTTACTTTGATTTCTTAAACTTTGTAAAAGATTTGGAAAAGAATTTAAGAATTGTTGATATTTCTTCTGTAGAATTTTCTTCTAAAACAGGAACAGGATTAGCAGCAACACAACCATCTAATAATTACAAATATACATTTAAAATTAAAACTTATTGGCTGAAGAATTAATATGGCAAAGATAAAAAACATTTTAATATTCGTAGGAATTCTAGTGGTACTAGTTTTGGTATATTTCTTTGTTTTCAAAAAGAGCCCAGAAGAAGCTTCTTTGGTTTCAACGACTGGTGGCACAGTTGCAACTACTGCTACTATAAATACAACTCAAAGTGAAAACGAAGATGTCAGTAAAAACTTTTTGTCTGTTTTGCTAAATGTCAGAAATATAAAAATTGATGATTCTATTTTTTCTGATCCAGCTTTCTTATCTCTTCGTGACTCAACTATAGAATTAGTTTCTGATGGTACAGAAGGAAGACCGAATCCTTTTGCTCCTCTTGGAACTGATATTACACCAGTAAGTTCTCCTAATAATTTAGTTCCAACTACTACTACAGAAACAAATTTGAATACAACACCAAGCGCAACACCAACCATGCCAACTGTAGAAAATTCCGGCAATACTTCTTCTGCTTCTACTGCGCCAACTTCAACTACTCAAACAAATACAACAACCCCGACAACACCTGCGAATAATTAATTATGAGTTTTTTAGAATATTTAGTACAAAAAGGTTTAATTGACGAAAGCCAGCTTGGTGAGATAAAAAATCGCGTCAATGAAAAATACAAAGGAGATTTAGACAAAGCTCTAATTGATTTGGGTTTGCCAGAAGATAAACTGCTAGAAATCAAAGGAGAATATTTTTCTATGCCTATTAAGAAAGTAAGTACGAAAAGATTGCCTTTTGATATTTTTAAATATATTCCTGAAGATTCTGCGAAACATTATGGTTTTGTACCGATTGGTTACACTGAAGGTGTTTTGGAAGTTGGTATATTAAATCCAGAAAATATTCAAGCGACAGATGCTTTGCAGTTTATTTCTGCAAAATCCGGTTTGCCTTTTAAATTATTTTTGATTACTAAAAGTAATTACAATGAGATACTAGAAAATTATAAGGGAATGTCTACAGAAGTAGGGGAAGCAGTAGACGAATTTGCTAAAGCAGAGGAAGAAGATATAAAAGCCATGAGTGAAGCTTCCGCTTTAAGTAAAGACATCAAAGAAGCTGGTGCTGAAGGTGCTCAAAAAATTGTAGAAGATGCACCGGTTATAAAAATCGTTGCTGTTATTTTACGAAATGCTATTGAAGGAAATGCTTCTGATATTCATATTGAGCACACTGGAGAAAATGTAAAAGTTCGTTATCGTGTTGATGGAATTTTGCATACTACTATTGTTTTGCCGCCAGCCATACACAGTGGAATAGTTGCCAGAATAAAAATTCTTGCAAAGTTACGTCTTGACGAAAAAAGAAAACCACAAGACGGATCTTTTAGCGCGAATATTGTAGAAGGAAGAAAAATAGATTTCCGTGTTTCTACGATGCCGGCTTATTATGGTGAAAAAGTTGTTTTGCGTATTCTTGATTCAGAAAAAGGAGTTAAGCCACTCGATCAGCTTGGACTTTCGGGAAAAAATTTAGAAATGGTACGTGAAGCAATAAAGAAACCATATGGTTTAATTCTTATTACTGGTCCGACTGGTTCCGGAAAATCTACAACACTTTATTCAATGATGAATGAATTGGATAAAGATAAATTGAACATAGTTTCTTTGGAAGATCCTGTCGAATATCACATGCCGGATATAAACCAATCACAGATGATGCCAGAAATTGGTTATACTTTTGCTTCTGGTTTGCGTTCTATTTTGAGACAAGATCCAGATGTGATCATGGTAGGAGAAATCCGCGATAAAGAAACCGCGCAACTTGCTATTCAAGCCGCTTTGACTGGACATTTAGTGCTTTCAACTTTGCATACTAACAATGCAATTGGTGCTGTGCCGAGACTTGTAGATATGGGTGTTGATCCATATTTGATAGCGCCTACTTTGATTTTGTCTGTAGCACAAAGGTTGGCACAAATGACTGTGCCGGAATCTAGAAAACTTGTTCCGATAGATCCAAGTATCAAAGCGCAAATAGAAGAGCAAATCAAAGATCTTCCAGAAGAATACAGAAAAACTATTGAAATTAAAAATGAAATGTACGAAACAGTTCCTTCGGCTGGATATCCAAGTGGTACCAGTGGCCGTATTGCTGTTTTTGAAATGTTTAAGATAGATAAAGAGATGCAAGATACAATTTTGAAGAATCCAACTGATTCTGAAATTTACAAAGTTGCAAGAAAGAAAGGAATGCTCACGATGCGTGAAGATGCAATACTGAAAGCAGTTAACGGAATAATTCCAACTAGAGAAGTATACAATTTTACCAATGAAAATGAATAATATTTTTACTAATTAACAAAGGTTTTTTTAAGTAGTATAATAAAAATATGGAAGGAGAAAAAAGAAAAATTTTAATAGTTGATGATGATACTTTTCTTTTAGATATGTATGCGTTGAAGTTCAGCCAGAACGGATTTGAAGTTCATACTGCTTCAGGCGCGGAACAAGCCTTGGAAAGGTTAAAAGGTGGCCTTTCGCCAGATATCCTTTTGACAGACATTATCATGCCGGGAATGGATGGTTTTGAAATGTTAAAGAAAATAAATGAAGGAAATTTAGCAGTAAATTCTGTTAGGGTAATTCTTTCAAATAAAGGTCAGCATTCTGATATAGAAGAGGGAATAAAGTTAGGGGCTTCTGGTTATATAGTGAAGGCAAATTCAACACCAGTTGAAGTTATTGCTCAAGTTATTAAAATTTTTGAAGAAAAACACAAATAAAAAAATGTATCCCGTTAGAAATAACAAAAAGATTGAAAACGGGGGTATACTAGTTTAGTAATTATTAATTAATATAAATTTCTAACGGGATGGACTACAAAAAAGAACTCGAAGAATTAATTTTAACAGTCATCAGGGAAGGTGGGTCTGATTTGCATATCGGTGCTGGGAGAAATCCAGCTATTCGTGTTTCGGGTGAACTTATTTTTTTGGTAAAGCATCCAATCTTTTCAAAAGAAGACATGTTGGGTATTTTGAAAGAAATTTTAGATGAGAAAAAGTTAAATAAATTTTTAGAAGACCAAGAATTAGATTTTTCTTATGATTTTAGAGGAGAAGCAAGATTGAGAGGAAATGCTTTTTTCCAAAAAGGTTTGATTAGTATTGCTTTGAGATTGGTGCCAAAAGTAAGGCCACTATCTGAATTGCATTTACCAAACATTATTGCTGATTTGGCTAGGAAGAAGCAAGGATTCTTTTTGTGCGTAGGTCCAGTAGGACAAGGAAAATCTACTACCTTGTCTTCAATGATAAATTTGATAAACGAAGAACAGACAAGACATATTGTTACTATAGAAGATCCTATTGAGCACGTTTATGAACCGAAGAAATCTATAATTGACCAAAGAGAAGTTGGAATAGATACAAAAGATTTTCACGTTGCGCTCAAATCGGCTTTTCGTGAAGACATGAACGTAATCATGATCGGTGAAATGCGAAATCCAGAAACAATTTCCGCTGCGGTTACTGCGGCTGAAACTGGACACTTAGTGCTTTCAACTTTGCATACAAATAATGCTTCTCAAACAATCGACAGAATTATCGATTCTTTTCCGGGTGAACAGCAAGACCAAATTAGAGTTCAGTTGGCATCCAGTTTGCTGGGAATTTTTTCACAAAGACTTGTTCCAAAAATTGGGGGTGGCCTTATTCCAGCATATGAGCTTCTACTAAATAATAATGCTGTAGCAAACTTGATTCGTGAAAAAAGGACTCATGAAATTGATGTAGTGATAGAAACTGGTACAGAATCTGGAATGATAGACTTGAACAGATCTCTCATGGAGTTAGTTAGAGCAGGGGAAATTACTATTGAAAGCGCTTATCAGTATTCTCTCAATCCAAAAGGATTAGAAAGAATGATGTAAAAAAATATGTTATTCAAATATAAAGCAGTAGATGAAAAAGGAATAAATAGAGAGGGACAAATAGACGCTCCAAGTAGAGACGTTGCGATAAGTGGTCTGCAGGGAAGAGGCTTGATTGTTGTTGGAATAAAAGAAGAAGGAGAAAAAACGCCGATATTTAAAAAATCTTTATTTGGAAAAGTAAAAACGAAAGATGTTGTAGTTTTGTCTAGGCAGATTGCTACTTTGTTCGAAGCGCAAGTGTCTGCATTAAAGGCTTTTACTTTACTTGCTGCAAATACAGAAAATAAAATTTTAAAAAGAAAATTAACTCAAATTAGCGATGATTTGCAGGCTGGAGTTTCTATTTCTGGTGCTTTGTCAAAACACCCAGACGTTTTTTCTGATTTTTATGTAAACTTAGTAAAAGCTGGAGAAGAGACAGGAAAGTTAAATCAAACTTTTAATCACTTAGCAGATTATTTGGACAGACAGTATGCCTTAACTTCAAAAACTAGAAATGCTTTGATCTATCCAATATTTGTTATTTTCACTTTTATCGCTGTTATGATTTTAATGTTCGTTGTGGTTATACCAAAAATGTCCGCAATCATTAATGAGTCAGGACAAGCTGTGCCGTTCTTTACTAAGCTGATAATCGGCCTTTCTAATTTCTTTATGAATTACGGATTTATCATTGTAATTTTCTTGGCATTAGGTGGAATTTGGCTTTGGAGACTTTCTGCAACAGAAAGAGGCAAAGAATATTTAGATAAAATGAAACTCAGTTTGCCGGCAATTGGAGATTTGTACCAAAAACTTTATTTGTCTCGAATGGCTGACAACATGGACACAATGCTCACTTCAGGTATTCCGATTGTTCGCGCTATTGATATCACAGGAGAAGTTGTAGGGAACAAAGTGTTCCAAAGAGTTTTGAAAGATACAGCCGAAGGAGTTAAGTCGGGACTTTCTTTTTCTGCTGCATTAGAAAAACATCCAGAAATACCAAATATGATGACTCAGATGGTAAAAGTAGGAGAAGAAACAGGTTCTCTTGGTTCTATTTTGAAAACAATGGGAGATTTCTATAAAAGAGAAGTAGATGGCGCTGTAGACACTTTGGTTGGTTTGATCGAGCCGTTCATGATTATTTTCCTTGGTGTCGGCGTTGGTATTCTTTTGGTTTCTATCTTGATGCCTATTTACAATATTGCTGGTGGAATAGCTTAAAAAGATTTCCACAGTTTATATTTGTAGCTATGATATAATAGAAACAGTAAAAATAAGTCGATATCTGCCGAGAAATATGCAGATAAAAATTATAAATTATTAATAATAAAAATCTCGTTTAACGAGAAAAAAATAAATGAAAAATTCAAAAAAAGGTTTTACATTAATTGAATTGTTGGTTGTTATCGCAATCATCGGAATTTTGTCATCAGTTGTTTTGGCATCACTTAATAGTGCAAGAGGAAAGGCACAAGTTGCTGCATTTAAAGCAGAAGCTTCAGGAGTTGCCCCAGGTTTCATTTCTCAATGTGATGATGGAGCTTTGACATTGCCAGCAAACACAAATAATTTGACCGGTGCAGCTTGGGTAGCAAATCATGATGGAAGTCAACCTGAAATTTGTGGTGCTACGGGAAGTGGAGATTGGGCATTTACGGCTTCACCAGCTAATGCAGGGGTTGCTGAAAAATGTGGTACAGTTACTATTACCCCTAGTGGAGCAGAGTTCACGTCTCAAACTGGTGAAAGTTGTTAATTGTATTAAAAAACTTATTCAAAAACCATCCAATCAAATTGGGTGGTTTTTGTTTTGGGCTTATGTGATCCCGAACAAAAATATATTTTGGTTATAGTTGGTATTTTTGTCTCAGTTAATTATATTAATTTTATTACCGCATACTTGATAGTAATTTTCGTACGGGATGATATAATATATAGAGTTTATTAACCCCGACGTAAAGTCGGAGTCCCGACCTGAAAGCGTCGGGATTAATTTAACAAAATAATTTATGACATTAGCTATCACCATATTTTTCTTTATTTTTGGTCTTATTATTGGAAGTTTTTTGAATGTTGTAATCTTTAGACTAAATACACACAAGTCTTTTGGGGGAAGGAGTAAGTGTATGACTTGTGGCAAAAAATTAAACTGGCATGAATTGATTCCGGTTTTTAGTTTTTTGTATTTGAAGGGAAGATGCGCTGGCTGTAAAACTAGAATTTCCAAACAGTATCCGATTGTTGAATTTCTAACAGGACTATTTTTTGCCGGTTTGTTTTTGAAATTTGAAAATTTATTTTTTTTGAGTACTGGCGCTTTTTCAATCACGATGGCTTTTTATGCAACGATGTTTTCTCTTTTGATGGTAATCGCTGTATACGATTTGCGTCATAAAATAATTCCAGATTCTTTGGTTTTGGTTTTGGCTATTTTATCTTTTATTGGATTATTCTTGTTTGCTGGTTTTGGTTTTTATCCGCATATTCCTTCTGTTTGGGAATTTTTGTCAGGAATTATAGTGGCTGCTCCGTTCGCAATTTTTTGGTTAGTTTCAAAAGGAAAATGGATGGGGCTTGGAGATGCAAAATTAATGGTTGGAATTGGCTGGATGCTTGGTTTGTCTAGAGCTTTGAGTGGCGTTGTTCTAGCATTTTGGATTGGAGCAATTTTTGGTGTTGTTTTAATGATTTTTTCAAAAAAGAAATATACTGCAAAAAGCGAAATTCCATTTGCGCCATTTCTAGTACTCGGTTCAGTTTTGGCATTTCTTTTTGAATTGCATCTTTTTCCTTTGAATTTTTAATTTAAAAAATGAGTTTTAATTTTAAAAAATTTAAAAAAGCGAAATTCAGAAAGGGCATGACTTATGTTGAGCTCATTGTAGTTTTGAGTATTTTTTCTATCATGTCAGCAATTAGTTTGTTTGACTATAGAAAATTTGAGGCAAAAGTTGAAATAAAAAATCTAGCAAACGATATAGCGTTGCAAATTGTGGATGCTCAGAAAAGCGCTATGGCTGGAAAATTATCAACTCTCGGTTCGTTTGACGATAAACCAGCTTACGGTGTTTATTTTAGTTTATCAGATAACCAGCAATTTATTCCTTTTGCGGATTTTAATGATAATAAAAGCTATGAATCAGGAGAAGGGTTAGATGTCATAAAAATAACCAAACAGAGTTTTATTAAAGATATAAATATAAACGGGGGGAGTTGCTCTGGTCAGACAAATGATGTAAATGTTGTCTTTGAACGTCCGGATTCTACTGCTTTTGTTTCTACGTCTTCGAATGGAAGTTGTTCCGGTTTTTCTTTTGTTGATATTTATGTTTCCTCAGCTGATCATTCTGCAGTTTCACATATAGATATTTATCCAACAGGAAGAATTGAAATAAAATAAGATAAAATAATAAATGAAAAAAGAGAATGTAAAAAAAATAAGAGGTTTTACTATCATAGAAATGATGATTGCGATTGCTATTTTTTTGGTGGTTGTTGTTTTTGGAATGCAGTCTTTGTTAAATGCAAACTTTGTGCAAAAAAAATCTCAAAGCATGCGTTCACTTTATGATAGTTTAACTTTTGCTTTGGATGATATGTCAAAAAATATCAGAGTTGGATCGTCATATTTTTGTATTACAGAAGGAACTGATTTTTATTCTATTCAAGATGAAAAAACAAAAAGTTGCAAAGATGGCTTAGGTATTTCCTTCGAATCCTCTACTGGTACAAAAGGAAATGGAAAAGATCAATGGGTTTATTTTATAAGTGAAAACAAACTTTATAAAAGTACAGGACCTTCTTATTCGGGAGTCGATAACTTTGCTGTTCAAATGACGCCAGATGAGGTTGTGTTGGGTGAACAAGCTTCGGGCTTTTCTGTGTTGGGAGCCGAGCCGCCATCTGATGATAAACAGCAGCCGTTGGTAATTATCAGGTTAGTTGGAAGTGTAAGGGATATTCCATTTTCTATTGAAACTGCAGTGTCGCAAAGATTAATTGATATTGAAACAAATCCGACAATAATTCCAGTAACCCCAATTACGCCAGTGGCCGAGCCGGGAGAGTTTGTAGTTTCTGAACCAGTCTTGCCTCTAGAAGCAAGCACATTAGAACAATCGGCTAGAGAGTCGGCAACTTTGCGTTAATTAATTTAATTTAAAATGAAAAAATTTTTAAAACAAAAAAATACAAAGAACGAAAGAGGCTTTACTTTGATTGAAACTTTGGTTGCGCTTTCTATTTTTTCTATATCTATTTTGGGAATTATGGCTGTTTTGTCTAGTGGTTTAACTAATACAATGGAAGCAAGAAAAAAAATGACTGCGACATTTTTAGCGCAAGAAGGAATTGAGTATATGAGAAATATGAGAGATACTTATGTTCTTTATTCAACTACAGCTAATGATGGTTGGAGTGATTTTAATACTAAAATGTTCACTTATTGTGGTCCCGGAAAAGAATGTTTTTTTAATGATGAAAATTTAGATTTTACTAATCCATCTATGCCAATAAATTACATTTTTTTAAAAACTTGTCCTACTGACGGGTGCCCTAATCTTAAATACGATTCTAGTACTGGTAAATATAATTCAGCTGGGTCAGGAGATCAAGAAACAATTTTTGTACGCTCTTTGCATACAGAAAAAATAATTGATGGTGAGACAAAAATAACATCAACAGTTTCTTGGGGAGATGGCAAAAAAGTTTCTTTATCAGAAAGTTTATTTAATTGGACACAGTAATGAAAAATAAAATTTTTAAAAGAAACAAAATAAGTAATATTAAGAATAATGGCTTCGTGGTTTTGTATACGATGATTTTGGCAAGTATTATTTTGGCTATTGCGATGGGAATTTTGAGAATTGCTTTAAAAGAAGCAAACTTTAGTGTCTCTGCGCGTGCTGGGAACGAAGCTTTTTTTGCAGCAGATACTGGAGCAGAATGCGCGCTTTTTTATGACAAATCAGACCCAACACTAAACGTATTTTCTGGTACATTGGATCATCAGATGAAATGTGCTGGTCAAAATATTGTGGTTAGTTCAATAGGAAGTTTAATCGGAAGTGGATCTTGGTCTTTTGAAGTGCGTAATTTGGGTGAATCTGGGAAAGCCTGTGCAGATGTCACTTTAATAAGAGATATTGCTAGCAACACAACCACTATAATTTCTACTGGGTACAATAATTGTAATACAAATTCTGGCGTTGCTGTACGTGAATTAAAAGTAACATACTAAAAATAATTAACTGACTGGCCGACTAACTAATTGACTAAAATTTTTGATTAGATATTAAATAAAATAGATAGATGGATAAAAAAGAAGCGGAAAAAAGAATAAAGAAACTTCGTGCAGAAATTGCGCGGTTGAGAGAAGCTTATCATGTTAAAAATGCGCCGACGGTTACAGATGATGTATATGAATCTTTGCAAAGAGAATTGAAGTCCTTACTTGCTGAATTTCCAGAATTCGAAGATTTAACTTCTGCGGAAAATAGAGTAGCAGGGAAGCCGTTAGACAAATTTGAGAAAGTTAAACACAAAATTAGAATGACTTCTTTGAACGATATTTTTTCTGAAGAAGAACTTTTTGATTGGGAAAAAAGAATAAAAAAATTATTAAATGAGAAGCAAAAAATAACTTATTTTTGTGAAGTTAAATTTGATGGGCTGGCTGTCTCTTTGATTTATAAAAACGGCATTTTTGTGCGTGGGGCAACCAGAGGTGATGGTTTTATTGGAGAAGACGTAACGCAAAATTTGAAAACAATAAAATCTATTCCACTTAAGTTAAAAGCACCATTTCCAGAATATATTGAAGTGCGAGGGGAGGTGATAATGGCAAAAAAGACTTTAGAAATTTTGAATAAAAAGAACGAGAAAGAAGGAAAACAACTTTTTGCTAATACCAGAAATGCAGCAGCGGGAAGTTTGCGCCAGCTTGATCCGAAACTTTGTGCTGAAAGAAATTTAGATTTTTTTGCTTACGATATTGCAGAGCTGACAAATAATTTTCTCGGGTCCTCGGGTAAAGTCACCAGACCGCTCGAAAATTATTCATCAGCTCTTGAGAAACATTCCGACAAGCATGATTTATTAAGAAAAATTGGTTTTAAGCTTGCTAAATATGAAGCTTTTTGTAAAAGTATTCCGGAAGTAATTGATTTTATAAATAAATTTCAAAAAGCTAGAGACGGTTTTGAATACGGCACGGACGGAATTGTGATTTCTGTCGATGATCTAAGTTTGCAAAATACTTTGGGAATAGTTGGAAAAGCTCCGAGATTTATGGCTGCTTTCAAATATCCGGCAGAAAGAGCAACTACTATCGTGAAAGAAATAAAAGTGAATGTTGGCCGAACAGGTGTGCTGACACCGTTGGCAATTTTTAATCCAACTTTGGTCGCTGGGTCTACTGTGTCAAAAGCAACTTTGCATAATATGGATCAAATAGAAAGACTTGATGTTCGGATTGGCGACACGGTTGTGATTCAAAAAGCAGGGGATGTGATACCAGCAGTAGTAGAAGTTTTGTCAAAAATGAGAACTGGAAAAGAAAAGAAATTTAAAATGCCAGAAGTGTGTCCAGTTTGCAAAACAAAAATTGTGAGAAAAGAAAATCTAGTTGCTTATATTTGTCCGAATCCAAAATGTCCTGCAAAGAACGAAAGATTTTTGGAGCATTTTGTTGTTGCTTTTGAAATTTATGAATTAGGCCCAAAGATCTTAAGAAGATTCAAAGACGAAGGTTTGATTACAGATGCGGCTGATATTTTTTCTCTACAAAAAGCAGACATAGAAGTTTTAGAAAGATTTGGAGAAAAAAGCGCAGAAAATATAATAAAAGAAATTAATGTAAAGAAAAAAATTAGTTTCAGTAGGTTTTTGTGGGCGTTAGGGATTTTGCATGTAGGGGAAGAGACTGCGAGAGATTTGGCTGAGAATTTTGGAACTTTAGAAAAATTACAGAATGCAAATTTAGAAGAAATAAGTAATATAGAAAATATCGGTCCAGCTGTTTCAAAAAGTGTGTTTAATTATTTTCAAGACAAGTCTAATCTAGCCTTTATTGAGAAGCTAAAAAAGAATGGTGTGACAATAGAAAAAGAAGGAAAAAAAGCGAGTGGCAAATTTAATGGTTTAACCTTCGTTTTGACTGGCACTCTGTCTGGAATGTCTCGTGAATTAGCAAAAGAAAAAATCTTAAAATTAGGAGGAAAAGTTTCAGGTTCAGTTTCAAAAAATACGGATTATGTTTTGGCAGGAGAAAACCCTGGATCAAAATTGGATGACGCAAAAAAGCTTGCAATTAAAGTTATTTCAGAAGAAGATTTTTTGAAAATGCTTTAGAAAAAATGTCCAGATTGCCGGATTTTTTTTGAAAGATTATAATTGAATTCCATGACAAATTTTATTAAAGAAAAATCAAAAATTTTTGCAATATTCTTGGGTTGTTTTTTGTTCAGATTGGTTCCGTTTAGAGCTCCAAATTTAGAGCCAATTATGGCTTCTGTGATGCCTGTAAGCAAGAAATACGGCGCGGTTTTGAGTTTTCTTTTTGGATTTTTGAGTATTTTCCTTTACGATGCTGTAACTCATTTTGGTTCATGGACTTGGATTACCGGAATTACTTATGGTTTGATCGGAGTAGTAGCTACTTTTTATTTTAAAAAATATAAAACTTCTGTTTTGAATTTTGCAGTATTTGCGATAGTTTCAACCATTTTTTATGACTTAATAACTGGTGTTTTGGTCGCGCCTATTTTTGGCCAGACTATTCTAACTGCTTTAGCATTACAAATACCTTTCACTATTTTGCATCTAGCGGGAAATATTGGTTTTGCTTTGACTGTTAGCCCTGCTTTAAATAAGTGGATTTTTTCTAAAGAATCATTTAAACTAAAAAAGACTTTTTTGGCATACAAAAAAGTATAATTTAATAAGAAATTTTGGAGGCGTCGCATAGCGGTCTAGTGCGCAGACCTGGAAAGTCTGTATGTCTGAAAGGGCATCGAGGGTTCGAATCCCTCCGCCTCCGCCAAAATTGGAAATCGGAATCGGAAGCCGAAATGGGGTCGGCGCGAAGCGCCGACACAAACGCATTCCCGCCAAAAATTCCCGAATCCAAAAGGTTTTTCCACGCTCCGCGTGGCTCAAAAAGTACGGTTCGATCCTTAATTTGAAAGTTCGAACCGACTTTTTTGTACAAATGAAGTTTTTCTTCATTTGTACACTCGTTTGCCAATTCCACATTGTATTTCAAAAACTTTTCGGTAAGTTCGAACCGATTATTCGCTTTTTTCTCAAAAGCCGATAATTTCTCTTTGAGAAGCTGTTTTTCGTTCACAAGTTTGTTTTTCATATCTCGATACTCGTCTAGCGAAAGTGCGTTCTCTAAATATGCGTTCATCAGCTTCTCAATTTTAGAATCCAAAAGAGAAATATCGGCTTTTGTGTTGTCTGCAAAAAGCGTAGACAATTGGGCTTCACTCAATATATCTTTTCTATTTTCCACTAACATCCAAGAAGCCCAATCGTCTGGCAAAGAAACTTTTTTGATTTCCTTTTGAATTTCAGAAGTGATGGTTTCCTCACGAGTATATTTTTGTGAACAAGGATTTTTCCGTTTGGTACATCGCAAATAATTATGACCCTTCTGTGTTTCGGTGGTAATGAAGCAACTACATTCTCCGCAACGGAAAAATCCTCTGTACAAAAATGGTTTCAATCCTCGCGACTTCGGTTTAGATTTTCTCATCATCACTTCTTGAACGGAATCAAAAAGTTTCTTTGTAATAATCGGTTCGTGCTTACCTTCGTGTATCTCGCCGTTATACAACATCAAACCTGTGTAAATTGGGTTTTTCAAAAGTTTTTGATAATTCGACACCGCAAGTTCCTTTCCGCTTTTTCGCTTCAATCCAAGTTCATTAAATTTGTCGCGAAGTTGTCGCAAAGTGAAAGACCCAGACGAATATGCCTCAAATGTTTTCTTGATTAAAGGTGCGATATTTTCATCAACGACAATTTTCCCGCCCTCGTTTATATATCCTAGCGGCGACATTTGAGGCCATATTCCTTCTTTCACTTTGTTTCTATGTCCACGCTTAATATTTTCGCTCAAATTGTCCACATAATACTTGGACTGCGAAAAAGCGATTGAAAGCATAAACTTGCCTTGCGGTGTCGGATCAAACCAAAAAGTTGGGAATTTCATTTCTGAAATGACACCGGTGTCAACGAGGTAGATGACTTTTCCTCCGTCTATCGAGTTGCGAGCAAGTCTATCGGGATGCCACGCCAAAATACCAGTGGCTTCGCCTTTCTCCATTCGCTCCAACATCTCACCAAACACTGGGCGACCTGGTATTTTGGCGGTCTGCTTTTCGACAAAGACATCAACAACATCTAAATCTTCTTTCCTTGCTAATTCTTTCAATTCAGAAAGTTGGTCTGCAATACTGCGGACTTGTCTGTCTTTGTCATCCGTAGACTTGCGAGTATATATGAAAAACTTTTTGGTTTGATTATTCATAAAATTGTATTGGCAAACGAGAGAGCCACGCGGAGCGTGGAAAAACCTTTTGGATTCGGGAATTTTTGGCGGGAATGCGTTTGTGTCGGCGCTTCGCGCCGACCCCATTTCGGCTTCCGATTCCGATTTCCAATTTTGGCGGTGTGTATTGGACGAAGTTCGAATGTATTTCGGACAAAATCCGCAGGATTTTGACGAATGATACTTGCGCCTCGCACGCTCCCTTCGGTCGCGATCCCAAAACCAAAATTTTCCTTACAATTCCTCTTTCGGCGGGGGTGTGGGGGGAGCCGGCAAAAAAT
>Ga0209099_1000249_pt1 | contig 63701 bp, 61 predicted proteins | sample AD_JPNHW2_MetaG_FD_184430 | JGI IMG/M metagenome (GOLD analysis project Ga0209099, IMG submission 184430) | Active sludge microbial communities of municipal wastewater-treating anaerobic digesters from Japan - AD_JPNHW2_MetaG (SPAdes) (version 2) | ecosystem: Engineered > Bioreactor > Anaerobic...
ACCCCGAGGTGGAGATCTTCCGCGGCTACTGGATGATCACCTGGTTCAAGAACCAGTTCGCCTACGAGGAGGTCATGGAGGCGGCGCGGCGCGGCATCGTCCCCGAGGTCATGCTCGACGAGCTCCTCGCGCGGACTCCCGCCGGCGCGAACGGCCTCGTCATGCAGCCCTACTGGACCCCGATGCTCAAGATGCCCTCGGCAAAAGGCGCCATCATCGGCTTCGGCGATGTCCACGACCGCGCCTACGTCTATCGCGCCATCATCGAGGGCCTGGCCTTCGGCCTCAAGGACGGACTCCACGCTATCGAGAAGGCGGGCCGGACCAAGGTCCGCGAGCTCGCGGTCTCGGGCGGCGCGAGCCAGAGCGACGAGATCTGCAGGATCACGGCGAGCGTCTTCAACCTCCCTCTCGTCAAGGGAGAAACCTACGAGACGAGCGGCCTCGGCGCCGCCATGGTCACGGCCGCGGGCCTCGGCATGTACCCTTCCGTCGAGGACGCGGCCAAGGCCATGTCGGCGCGGTCGACCACCTTCGAGCCCGATCGCGCCAAGGCGGAGCTCTACCACGAGCTCTACCATCGAGTCTATCGCAAGATGTACGCAGCCCTCGAGCCACTCTATGAGGCGATACGCGACATAACCAACTACCCGGAGCGGCTCGGCCGCGCCCGGCGGAACTAAGGAGCTGGACATGGCAAAGGACGAATTCATTCCCGACTGGTTCGAGGGAGCCCTCCCCGACAGGAGCTTCCGCTCCATCCTCAAGTGGGGCGACCCTGCCGAATACAAGCACCCCAACAAGCGCCTCTACCGCGAGATGAAGCGAGTCTTCGGCCTCGACGATTCCTGGTTCAGGGAGCGTCGGGAGATGGGCATGGAGAAGGTGCCAGAGGACATCCCCTGCCGGCTCGAAGCCCGGCATGTGGAAGCCCTCACGGCAATCGTGGGCGCGGACAACGCCTTTACCGACGTCTTCCACCGCCTCCAGGTCGGCTATGGCAAGACCATGATCGACCTCATGCGTCTCCGCAAGGGCATCATCGAGAACATCCCCGACCTCGTCCTCCATCCGCGCGACCGCGCGGACCTGCGCGCGATAGTCGACTACTGCGACGCGAATTCCATTCCAGTCTACGTCTATGGCGGCGGCTCGTCGGTCACGAGGGGCGTCGAGGCGATGAAGGGCGGCGTGACCCTCGACATGCGCGTCCACCTCGACAAGGTGATCTCCTTCGACGAGAAGAACCACACGATCACCGTGGAAGCCGGCATGTCGGGCCCCGAGCTCGAGCGCATACTGCGCAACGCGCCGGAGACCCTCAAGGCGGCCAGGGCCTACACCTGCGGCCACCTGCCCCAGAGCTTCGAGTACAGCGCGGTGGGCGGCTGGGTCGTGACCCGAGGCGCGGGCCAGAACTCGACCTACTACGGAAAGATCGAGGACATGGTAATCGCCCAGGACTATGTCTGTCCGACCTGCGACATCAGGACCGGCGACTATCCCGCCGCTGCAGACGGCCCCGACATGGACCAGGTCATGATGGGCGCCGAGGGAACCTTCGGCATCCTCTATTCGGCCACGCTCAGGGTGCGCCACTACGGGCCCGGGAACACGAAGCGCTATTCCTACATCTTCCGCAACTGGGAGGACGCGAAGGAGGCGGCCCGCGAGATCATGCAGGGCGAGTTCGGCTTCCCCTCGGTCTTCCGTCTCTCCGATCCCGAGGAATCGGACCTCGCGCTCAAGCTCTACGGCGTCGAAGGTACGGTCATCGATACCCTCATGTCGGCCCGCGGCTTCAGGAAAGGCGAACGTTGCCTCATGCTCGGCACAGCGGACGGCGAGGCGGGCTTCTCGCGCCATGTGGCCCGCATGATCCACCGCGTCTGCAGGCGGCACGGCGCCATGTCGACCACCGGTTTCGTGCAACGCGCCTGGGAGCATGGCCGCTTCCGCGACCCCTACATGCGCGAGGATCTCCAGGACTACGGCATCATGATCGACACCCTCGAGTGCTCGGTGAACTGGACGAACCTCGAGGAAGTGCACACGGGCGTGCGCGCCTTCTGCCATTCGCGGCCCGGCACCATCTGCATGACCCACATGTCCCACTTCTATCCCCAGGGCTGCAACCTCTACTTCATCTTCATCGCAAAGATGGACAGCCTCGACGAGTACCTGACCTACCAGGCCGGCATCCTCGACCATATCCAGAAGTTCGGCGCCACGATGAGCCACCACCACGGCATCGGCAAGATGACCGCTCCCTGGCTCGAGGGCGACATCGGCCCGGAGGCCATGGCCGTCCTCCGTACCCTGAAGCGCCACTTCGACCCGAAGAACATCATGAATCCTGGTGGAACGCTCGCGCTGGATCTGCCCGATGAGAAGAGAAGGTTGATGCGGAGATAGAGCCCGACCGCGAGGCGTGACGGACATGCGGCCCGTGCCGCGCACGGGCGCGCGCGGTATACATGCATGGCATGTCCTGCATCCTGCGGATGATAGCGGCTTTCTGCTGTCTGCTGCTCCTGTCAGAGGCCGTCCTTTGCGCGCAAGGTGCAGGGACTTCCTCGCCGGCGGCCCCTTCGTCTTCGTCGCCTATGACGCGAAGACGGAGGCCGAGCCGGGCTCCTTCCCGCCCTCTCGCGCCGTATATGACGACATGGTGAAGGCCCTCAGGGAGGCCGGGGCGCGGGCTGCGGTCTTCAAGTATTTCCTGGACCAGGGTAAGGACGGCCCCGGGGGCCGACTCCTTACTCGAGGACGGTGGAACCGAGGAGCTGCCAGAAAAGCTCCGATGCCTGCGGGAAGATGTCGTGGCAGGAATCCATCATCACGCCGAGGTAGACCTCGCGGCCAAAGCGGTCGAGGATCGAGCCTTCGGCGAGCTGCAGGTAGCTGGGTCCCGAGCCGGTCGATTTCGGTATCCTGCGTGGATACTCGATCCGCATCCCGGGTTTCGCAGGCGCCGGAAGGCGCGCAAAGACGTAGTAGCCAATGGCGCCGCCGATGTTGCCGTATTTCGAGGGGTCCTCCCATGTGTAGACCTCGAACTCGATCCCGTTCACCGTCCGCAGCTCCCTCGAGGTCACCTTGAAGTCCTTGAGGAGAGTCAGGACAAAGTCTTCGTAACTGGTATCTTCGACGGAGAGCCAGAAGAGGAGGCTGATGCCGATGGCTGCGCCCTTGGGGCTCTTGAGCCTGTCCGGCGTCAGTACCGCGAGGGCACGTCTCTGCGAGTAGCCGGTCAGTCGCAGCTTCCAGCTTGGCTTCACGGGGATCGATATGCCCATGGCCCTGCTCGTCAGCCTGAAGCCGTCGTCCAGCGCGTCGAGGTCCCAGATGACGGTGTTGGCATAGTCTCCGTCGATGTCCGGCGCGGAGAAGGCCTTTTCGAGACTGCCGTAGACCGGATAATCCGCAGGCCGTATGCCCCGGCCCGCGGCGGCCGCTTCGTATTCGGACATCGCGTGGCGGTACATGCGGGCATAAAAGCATGCGGCCGCGAAGTCCTCGTGGAAGGCGGGCGGAAGGCTGTCGGCTGGCGGCGCCAGCGCAAGGGCTTTTTCGAATTCGCCCATCGCTTCCACGGGCTTGGCCGCTCCCGCAAGGTGCTCGCCGAGAAGCCATGGAATGCGATAATCCGAGGGAAAGTCGGCCTTGGCGCGCGCTGCCACTGCTTCGATCCTGGCCTGGGTTCCGGCAACGTCCAGGTTGTAGAGGTAGCCGAGGAGGACGAGGTCGAAGAGACGGAGCTCGACATTGGCGGGATAGGCAGCGACGAGGGCGACGGTCTTTTCCTCGAGGCGCGAGACGGAGGCCGCGACATCCGCTTTTGCCACCGGATACCGCCAGTCGAAGCTGTAATGGTCTACATAATCCCTGTACGAGATGACCGAATCGACTTCGGCCCGGAAGTCCGGATCAGCGGGCAGGGCGGAAAGGTCGATGGCCTCGATGTCCGCATGGCAGGGAAGGGTCGCGAGGAGGAAGGCCAGCGCCAGCGCCGGACATCGAAGAGGTTTCATACGCATTCCATGGAAACTGTCGATGCCGGCGCATGGGCGGTCCGGTCTCGCCCGGCATTGATGTCGACAAGGTAGCGTTCCGGCCGGTCGAGGTTTTCGGAGTAGAGCCCGCGGTATCGGGGCGGGAGCAGGCGCGCAATCCTGCGCATGAGCTCATCGCTCGCCTCTGTCCTGCTCGTCTTCGTGAAGCCGCCTTCCGGCGCCTCGATCCTGAAGGGCTCTCCGACGCGGAAGGTCACCCTGGTCCTCCTGAGCTTCTTTAGGTTGCCCCAGAAGGCTTCGCCCCCGAAGTGGACGACGGGGACCAGCGTCGCGCCGCTCCTCACCGCAAGTTGTACGACGCCGGCATGGCCCCTGCCGAGGCGGCCGTCGCCGCTCCTCGTCCCTTCCGGCGCTATCGCGAGTATGCCGCGTGCCGCGAGCACGTCGAGGGAGGCCTTGAGGGCGCCTATGTCGCTCGCGTTCCGGTCGATGGGCACGGCTTCCCAGGCGGTGGCAAGGGAGCCCAGGAAGGGATTGTTCCAGGTCTCCTTCTTCACGAGCCCGATGATGTTGCGCGGGTACGTGAAGGCGTAGAGGAGGGGCACTTCGAGGAAGTTGATGTGGTTCGTGACGATGATGAGGGGGCCCTTCGCGGGGAGTCTTGCCATCTCCCGCGCGTCCACGCGACAGATGTTTCCGAGGACGAAGCGCACGAAGGGCGTGATGACGCGAGAGGTCAGGGTCATTCCGCTTTTTCCATGGCGCTCTCGAAGCGGGCGGCCATCTCCTCGCTGTAGATGAGGCGGATCGCCGAGGGGAGGCAGGTGATGTCGAGGCTGCGGCCGTCGGTGCAGATGGTCTCGCCGTCCGCATGGACCACGAGGCCGCCCTCGGGGGCCTCGATCGCATAATGCGCCGCCCTGGCGCAGGTGATGCCGGGATGCCCGGCCTGGCTGCCCTTGGTGTAGCGGCCGATGAGGTCGACCATCTGGCCGCGCGTGAGCTCGGCCGCCATGCAGAGCTCGAAGGCGCCGTCCCAGTTGCGGGCCTTCGGGGCCATGAAGAAGGTGCCACCCATGCGCCGGCCGTTCATGATCGAGATCTGGTGGCTCTTCTGCTCGAAAACCCCGCCCGAGCCTCCGTCGAGGGCTACGATGACGTGGGGAGCCGCGGGATACATGATGAAGGTGCGGGCGGCGCCGAAAACGTAGGCCATGAAGCCATGCACGTGCTTCATCTTGGCGGCCTCGAGGCCCACGATGGTGTCGAAGCCCGCGCCTATGCCGTTCGCGAAGAACCTGCCCTCGGGGTAGTAGCCGCCGGCTATGCGTCCGACATCCATCGGGCGCTCCTTGCCTGCCGCAAGCGCATCGATACAGGCCTCGAGGTCGGGCGGGACGTCGGCGCCGTAGGAGAAGTCATTCCCTCGGCCAACGCTGAGGACGCCGAGCGAAGGCGGAGTCTCGCCCCGGGCGGCGCACTGCATAAGGCCGTTCACGACCTCGTTCACGGTTCCATCGCCGCCCGCGGCTACGACGGCGCTGAAGCCTTCTCGGCGGGCCTCGCGTGCGAGTTCGATGGCATGCCCTATTGCCTTGGTGAGGACAATATCGTGATGGATTCCGCGCTGGTTGAGCAAGGCTTCCATTTCGCCCGCCCTCTCTCCTGCACGGCCTTTCCCGGCCACTGGATTGAGGATGATTTTGCAGCTTTTCTGTGTCATGGAAGGGTAGTATAGCGCAGTCTCGTCTCCCGGAATAGGCAAGCCAGGGGGCCGGACAAGCCTGTTGCCAAGCCTGTTTGATTCTCGGATATCCGAAATGGTTTGCCGTCTGCCCCGCAATTCCTTCCGCCCCCAGGTGGATTTCTTTTTTGTCGTCATATGTGTCGATATAACTGAAGTTGCACGTTTTCTCTCGACGAATGGCAGAAAAATGTTTATAATCTCTATTAGTAGAAAAGTTGAGGGTATGGGGCTTAACCTCAGCATCCCTTTCTTTATTCCTTTTGAGCCCCCCGAAATACAGCCAACGGCATGAGCTGTATTCCGAGGAAGGCAGGATTCCATATTTGTGACAGAGCCCTGTTGCCATGAGTCTTCCCCAGACTCGGCGCCGGTCCACCCCTCCGGACCGGCGCTATTTTATTATTAGAGAAAATGGACAAAGATGCCTCCCGACAGGAAAGATCCTCCCTGGTGCGCTACCATTAAGATATTGGGGTATGAAGACTAGGAGGATATATGAAGCGATTCGCCGTCGTTCTTTCGATCCTGGCTATCGTGGCTGGCGCCTCCTGGGCCCAGAGCTTCGATGCCTTCCAGAGCGCCTTCGAGACCTTCTCCGGCCAGATGGCATCTTCCCTCGCGGTCAACTCCACGGTCGGTTTCACGTGGTCCGATGCCTCAATCGGCAATTTCCCCCATTTCGGCGCGGGGCTCAATGTCGGCGCCGCCTTCACGGGTGAAGGGACGGCTTCGCCCCTCTTCGCTGCCCTCGGCAAGACGGCTCCTGCCGAGCTCGACCAGTTCGGCGTCCCGATACCCGCCGTCGTCGCGAGCGCCAAGATTGGCCTGCCTTTCCTTGGGATGGACATCGGCGTCAAGGGCGGCATCATCTGGCCCGAGCTCGGTGACAGCCTCCAGGCTTCAACCGGTGTCTCGGCGGAGTACAAGAACCTCGGCGCCCAGCTCCGTCTCCCCATCCTGAAAGATGAGGGCTTCATCCCCGCCGTCAGCCTCGGCTTCGGCGCGAGCTATCAGCAGGGCAGGATAAAGACAAGCGTCGGGGCCGGCGACACGACCATCATCGACAACGAGTCCATCAACGGCCACTCCTGGACTGTCGTCGCCAAGGATCCCCTCCTCGACCTCGGCTGGGAATCGATTATCTACGATGGAAGCCTCCAGGTCTCGAAGCGCATCCTCGGCTTCCTCACCCCCTACGCGGGCGTCGGCTACTCCTTCGGCTCCTCGACCGTGACGGGAGGCGTCGCGAGCGACCTCACCTTCACGCGCGATGGTTCGTCGAGCGACTATGCGACCCTCGCCGACGACTTCGCTGCCCTGGGCGGCACCGCCCCCGCGTTGAGCGCCACCGGTTTCACCTACACGACCACCAACGAAGATCCCGTCCTCCGCCTCTATGGCGGTCTCTCGGTCAAGCTGCTCGTGGTCCTCGACCTCGGCGTCATGTACGTGCCAGCGACCGGCAACTTCGGCGCCTCGGCCATGCTGCGCTTCCAGCTCTAGCCCAAGCCACACCTGCAGGCGCGAAATGACAAGGCCGGCTCCGCGGAGCCGGCCTTGCCGTTTTTGGGCCTCTTCCCGCGGATCAGGCCTTCTGTCCGACGATGAGGAGGGATGGGGCCGAGCGGAAGCCCTTCTCGTGGACGCGTCTCCGCAGGGTTTCGCCCTCGTCGCGGCATGAGGCAGCCTCCGGCGAGCCTTGAGGGATCTTGCCGATGTAGCGGTCGATGATGCTGTCGATCTGGGCGATAAGCTCCGCATCATGGGGATCGCCCTCGCCGTCGAGGATCTCGTCGATGCCGAGTCCCTTGAGGCCGAGGGCTCCGACGAGGCTCGTGAGGCCTTCCCGGTCGTAGGTGACCGCATGGAAGGTCCCTGTGAGGCTGTCGATACGGGCCCACCAGTGATGGAGAAGGACGTGGCTCATCGCTGTCTCGTCTTCGGCTTCGCGGTGCATCTCGAAGACCATGAGATGCCCGCCGTGAGCGAGGACGCGGAAAGCCTCGGTCAGGACCGCCTCGGGATGCGGGAAGTGGTGGAGCGAATTCGAGATCGAGACGAGGTCGAAGCTGCCGTCGGGGAAGGGCAGGGCGGCCGCGTCGGCCTCCATGGCCTTGCCCCCCCGGATCTTGGCGAGGCGTTCGCTCGCCTGGGCCACGGCCCTGGGCTGCGAATCGACGGCCACGATCTCCTCGTAGGAGCCGAGGTTCTGGGCGAGGAGGAGGGCGAAGTCGCCCGCGCCCGTCGCCACGTCGAGTACTCTGCGGGGTCTCAAGGCCGCCGCTACGGTTTCTACTGTGCGCATGGCGCGAGTATACGCGGCCCTGTCCGCGCGCGCCAGTAGCGTCAATTCGTGTTTCGCATGCCGCGCTTGCGATACTTTCCGGAAGATCGACGGCGGCTGGCGTGGCCTAGCCCACGGGCGCGAGGACCCTCGCCCAGCGCGGCGGCACGGTGAAGCGGAGCCTTCCGCCCTCCGGCCTGAAGACCTCGCCGCCGCGCCGCGACTCCGCTTCGAGCTCGTCGCTCAGCGCGGTCACGCCGAAGGGCAGGGCGAGGTCGAAGGCCGCGGGCTTCGAGTCCGCGTTGAGCGCCACTATCGCGCGGTCCGTAGCCGCCGCTGCAGCGCTCCCGGCAACGCCACCGGCCGTGGGTGTGGCGGTCCTCAGGAAGGCAAGCTGGCGGTGCGAGACGTGGAGCTCCCGGTATCCGGCTCCTCGCAACGCGGGAAGCCGGGCACGCAGGGCGGCGAGCTTCCGGAGCGCGGCGGCGAGGTCGGGCTCGGGCGCGGGCGCAGACTCGATCTCCGCGATGGAGGGGCGGAGGACCCGGTCCGAAGCAGGGCTCCTCTTTGCTCGGAGGCCGAACTCCGACCCGTAGTAAAGCGAGGGGATGCCAGGCATGGCGAAGAGGAGGGCGTAGAGGGGGTAGAGGAGGCCAGCCTCGGGGAGCTGGCTCGCCACGCGGTCCACGTCATGGTTGTCGGCGAAGTTGTAGAGGCCGAGGTTGCGGTAGATGCCCGCCTCTCCCGACTGGCGGTTCAGGGCGTACGCTATCTCGAAGTAGTTCGCGTCGGCCAGACTCGACCAGAGGCCCTTCCAGCATTCGTAGTTCGTGACGGCGTCGAGGAGGCCCGGGCCGGCCCAGGTCCGGTAGTCGCCGTGGATGACCTCGCCCATGAGCCAGAAGTCCGGCTCGCGGGCCTTGCAGGCAGCGGAGAGCTCCCGTATGAAGTCGAGGTCGAGGCAGTCCGCGGCGTCGAGCCTGAGGCCGTCGATGCCGTAATCGTCGATCCAGGAGAGGGCCGCCCCGATGAGCTCCTGCCTCACTTCCCCGTTCGAGAGGTCGAGGCGCGGCAGGTCGGGACAGCCGCTCCAGCATTCATAACTGAATGGATCGCCCAACGCGCTCGGCTTCGAGAAGTCGACCTGCCTGAAGCGCCGGACCGAGTCCGAGGCCTGTCCCCGTTCCCGGAGCTCCCGGAACCAGGGATGTTCCCTCCCTACGTGGTTGAACACCCCGTCGAGGACTATCCGCATGCCCCGCGCCCTGGCCTCGTCGCAGAGCCGCGCGAGGTCGGCGTTCGTGCCGAGGCGCCGGTCCACCCTGCGGTAGTCCACCGTGTCGTAACCGTGGTCAACGGATTCGAAGAGGGGACCGAGGTAGAGGGCGTTGACGCCGAGGGCCGCGATCGAGTCGAGTCGCCCCGTGATCTCGCCGAGCCCGGGGTCTGACCCCGGGCTGGTCGGGCCGGCGCCCCCCTCGGGGTCAGACCCCAGGACGGGAGCCCGGGCGCGGCCTGCAGGGTCTGACCCCAGGGCGCCGCAGTAGCCGAGGGGATAGATGTGGTAGAAGAAGGCGTTTTCTGTCCAGGAGGCCATGGCTGTTCCTTGTTTACGAGAAGATGCCGTACATGAACTGTCGGACTGCGCCGCGCATCGTGGCTTCTTCGAGGGACGAGGAGCCGGCGAGCCAGAAACCGACATAGGTGTCGATGGTGCCGATGAAGGTGCCCGCGTAGGCTCGGTGCCTGCCCTTCATGTTGCCGTGGTCGGCGGAGGCGTGGAGGAAGAAGTCCTCGATCATCCTGAAGAGTTCCTGGTTGAAAGCCGAGGCTGCTGCTCCCGCTTCGCTCGCGGGCGGGGCGAAGCTCATGGCGAGGCGCATGCGGCTGAAGACGGGATCCGCGAGGGCGAAGCGCATGAAGGCGAAGGCGATGCGTTCGAGGCCGAGGGGAACATCATGGGAGTAGCGGGCGGCCTCGCGGACTGACTCGACGAGGGGCCTTCCGCGCTCGGCGATGATGGCATCCAGGAGGCCGCGCTTGGAGCCGAAGTAGTGGTAGAGGGTCGGCTTGGTCACCGCGCAGACCTCGCAGATCTCGCTCACGCCCACGGCCTCGTAGCCCCGCTCAGAGAAGAGAAGGACGGCATGGTCGCGGAGGAGCCCACGGTTTCCTGAAGGTTCGCTCATGGATGGCAGTATACCGATCGGTATACTAATCGGTCAAGACCTGACTACGATCTCCATTCCTTCACTTTCAATGGACAGATGGACCGGCCGCGGATACACTTGCCCCACCATGCAACCTGCAGAACTCACGGCATCCCTCAAGCGTATACTCGAGCATACGCCCGCCTTCCCCGGCGACCTCCTCGTCGTCGACCTCATTGCCAATCCCCGCGCGGGCGGCTTCACGCGCCGCGTCTATACCAAGGCACGCTTTGCCGAACTCGCCACCGTCGAAGGCCAGGCCCTCGCCATGCCTGCGCGTTCGGCGCCCATCGATGTCCGCCTCCACCTGACCGAACGGAGCGGCCACGCCGCTGACATCGCCAAGGGCATCATCGCCGACGCGAAGCATGACGGTCCCGGAAGCCGGCGCATCCTGGTGACAGCGGGCGGGGACGGCACCGCCCTCGAGGTCGCGAGCTGCCTCGTCGGCCTTGATCCTGAAGAAGCCGCCCACTTCGCCCTCCTCCGCCTGCCCTTCGGCACGGGCAACGACGGCTCCGAGGGCAGGGACCTCGTCACGGCCCTCGGCCGCTTCCTCGGCCCCCTCGCCTTCGCCAGGCGCGAAGCCCTCCTCATCACGCCCAATCCAGAAGGCGGCAAGGCGCCGCTTTATTCCTTCAACATCGCGAGCCTCGGCCTCGACGCCTACGTCTGCGAGATGACGAACAAGCTCAAGACCTTCTTTCCCGGCGATTTCTACAAGCTCTGGGTCGATGTCGCCTCGGTCTTCTACGAGATGGCCTGGCCCTTGGCGCCGCTTTCCGCCAAGGCCTATGACGCCCAGGGTCGGGAGCTCGGCGCGATGGACGGCCGTTTCCTTCTCTTCGCCATGGGCGTCTCGGGTCACAGGACCTACGGTTCCAACAAGCACATCCTCCCCGACGATGACAATGTCTGCGCGGTCTACAAGATGTCGCTCGCCAACAAGCTGAAATTCAAGGAAGTGGTCCAGGCCGGAGGCCACCGCGGCCTCGACGTCCTCAGGCTGTTCTCGGCGCGGCGCATCGTCTTCGACTACCCCGAGCCCATCCTCCTCCAGTGCGATGGCGAGGTGACGAGGCTCGAGAAGTCGGACTTCCCCCTCGTCATGGAGGTGACGAAGCCCCTCTACAACGTACCCGAGAAGGTCTAGGCCATGGCATCGAGGCGGGATGGCAGGACAGGGAGGAGGCCGGCCGACGAAAGGGCCGGCATCCTCTTCCTCGTCGCCATTCTCGCCGCCGCTTTCTTCCCGGCCGTCCTCACCGAGTTCGACAGCGCTGCCCTCCTCAAGGCCGTCGCCGCGGCCATGGCGCAGTCGAAGCTCCCCGAGCGTATCTCTCCCGCAAGCGAGGGCCAGCCTGCTACGATCCCCGAGATCCTCGTCCGCCCGACCCTCCTCGCTGAAAGCCCCACCGCAACCTCGCCGACAACAGAGGCTTCCCCAGACCCTCTCGATGTCGTTTCGCCCTCCGACGCGCCCTGCCCACAGGGACCGCCGGGGCTTGTTCCCTCTCCCCGTGCGCCTCCCCGTATAGCCTGACCCCTCGTAACGGAGACGCGGCATATGTCGCGTCCCGAAGCATCGCGCGCCCGCCTCGCGGGCGCATGTCAGGAAAAAGGAGCTATCATGCCTATCGATACAGGCAGCACGGGCTTCATGCTCATCGCCACCGCCCTCGTCATGTTCATGACGCCGGGCCTCGCCTTCTTCTATGGCGGCCTTGTCGGCCGCAAGAACGTCCTCACGATCATGTTCCAGAGCTTCATCTCCCTCGGCATCACCACGGTGATCTGGTTCATCTGCGGCTACTCGCTCTGCTTCTCGGGGAGCCTCGGTCACGGCGATTTCGCCGGCATTGTCGGCAACCTCGACATGGCCTTCTTCCGGGGCGTCGACCTCATGGGCCCGAGCCCGATGAACCCCGGCGTGCCGGTCATGGTCTTCGTCGCCTACCAGATGATGTTCGCCATCATCACGCCGGCCCTCATCACCGGCGCCTTCGCGAACCGCGTGCGCTTTCCGGCCTACCTTCTCTTCCTCGTCGCCTGGCTCATCCTCGTCTACTTCCCCCTCGTGCACATGGTCTGGGGCGGCGGCATCCTCGCGGCCTGGGGCGTCCATGACTTCGCGGGCGGCATCGTGGTCCACACCTCGGCGGGCTTCGCGGCCTTCGCGAGCGTCCTCTATGTCGGCAAGCGCAGGGCCTCGGACAAGGGCCTCCACAGCCTGCCCCTCGTGGCCCTCGGCACCGCCATCCTCTGGTTCGGCTGGTACGGCTTCAACGCCGGAAGCGAGTTCGGCGTGGATCGCATAACGGGCCTCGCCTTCCTCAATACCGACCTCGCGGCTTCCTTCGCCGGCCCCACCTGGCTCCTCCTCGACTGGATCTTCACGCGGAAGCCCCGCTTCCTCGGCTTCCTCACCGGCTGCGTGGCCGGCCTCGCGACGATAACGCCTTGCGCGGGCTTCGTCTCGACGCCCTCGGCAGTCATCATCGGCATCCTCGCATCCTGCGCCTGCTACCTCGCCGTCCACCTCAAGAACAAGGCCGGCCTCGACGACGCCCTCGACGTCTTCGGCGTCCATGGCGTGGGCGGTTTCCTCGGTACCGTCCTCCTCGGCGTCTTCGGCACCGCTGCCATGACCTTGCCGGGTCGCGACCCCTCCCTCCTCGCCTCCGGCCTCGTCGATGGCCATGCCGACCTCCTCGTGAAACAGTCGGCTGCGGCCCTGGGTACGGCTGCCTACGCCTTTTGCTTCACCCTCTTCATGCTCTGGGCCATCAACAAGGTGACCAAGGTCCGGGTTTCGGAAAAGGAAGAGCTCGCAGGCCTCGACATGATCGAGCATGGCGAGGAGGCCTACGTCTAGGCGGGGTCTGACCCCAGGTCCGAGGCCCGCCGGGTTCGGCTGGGGTCTGACCCCAGGGGCCTTTCAGCGGGCAGCCTCGGGGGTCTGACCCCAGGTCCGGAAAGCCGGGCCTTGCCGCGTTATCCTTTCCGGATAGGTTCACGCGGCTCGGTCCGGTTCCCTCCGGGCCAGGCCAGGGAGGATCAGGTGAAGATATTCCTCTGCAAGAAATGCAAGACCGTCGCGGAAGGGGCGACCAACCCCGACGCCAAGGGCTGCCCTGCCGGCGGCCTCCACGACTATGTGTACATGGCGGAGACGGGCAGCAAGACATACCTCTGCGGCAAGTGCAAGGCAGTCCTGCGGACCTTCGCTGCACCTGCGGATTTCGGCTGTCCCGAAGGCGCCTACCACCAGTGGCACTACCTCGGCGAGGCCGGAACTACGGGCTGGGCCTGCAAGCGCTGCGGTGTCCGCGTGGAGACCGCTGCCCAGCCCGACGCAAAGAGTTGCCCGGCCGGCGGCCAGCACGACTGGAAGAAGGCCTAGCGGCCACACAAGGCTTGGGCGAGCTCGAAAGCCGTCGCCGGCCGGGGCGCGCTATGCATAGCGGCCGAGGTAGCGGGTCCTCGGCCGGGCCGGGCCGAGGGGCCGGGCCGGGCCGTGGGTCCGAGCGGCCGTGGGTCCGCGCGGCGCCGTGAGTTGAAGGCAGTAGCCCTTAAGGCCTTGCCGCCTTGCCATTAAAGGGCGGCCCATGCCTTACTGTGGCCATGTCCCTCGTTCTCGCCCTCGCTTCGGCCCTCCTCTACGGCATAGCCGATTTTTCGGGCGGCTTTGCCTCGCGGAAGAGCGCGACCCTCTCGGTACTCATCGTTTCCCAGGTCGCGGGCATCAGCCTGGCCCTCATCGCCCTGGTCTGCGACTGGCCCGGCTGGCCCTCGGGTGCGGACCTCCTCTGGGGAGTGCTCGCAGGCGCCTGCGGATCCCTCGGCCTCTTCATGCTCTATCGCGGCATAGCGACGAGCATCGTGGCCGTGGTCTCGCCGGCCTCCGCCCTCGTGAGCGCCGTCCTGCCCCTCGGTTTCGGCCTCCTCATCGGCGAAAGGCCGAGCGCCCTCGCCCTCGTGGGCGCGGCCCTCTGCCTGCCCGCCGTCGTCCTCCTGTCCGCAGGCGGAGGCAAGGGCGATGCGAAGGCGGTGCGTTCCGCCCTCTTCCAGGGCTGCGTGGCGGGCCTTGGCTTCGGGACCTTCTTCATCGCGGTCTCGCGCACGAGCGCCTCCTCGGGCCTCTGGCCCCTCGTGGCTTCGCGTTCCGTTTCTGTCCTCGTGGCCTTGGTCGCCTGCGCGATGACGAGGAAACGGATAGCGATCGGCAAGGGCGGCCTCGGCGTCACCCTTGCGGCGGGCGCGGCGGACATGGGTGCCAACATTGCCTTCCTCCTCGCCTCGAGGTCGGGACTGCTCGCCATCGTCTCAATACTGTCCTCGCTCTATCCCGCGCCTACGGTCCTTCTTGGCCGCCTCGTCTTCAAGGAGAGGATACCGGTCTCGAGGGCGATAGGCCTTGCCATCGCCATTGCGGGCGTCGTCCTCATCAGCCTCAAGTAGGCCAAGCGCCAGGCTTGCGAGGAAAAACCGTGGCAGGCATCGCGGAGGCCATGAGCCGGGGGGGCCGAGGCACACCCCGCGGCTCGCGCCGTGTCAGGCCCCGGCCTGGCCCTTTGCGCGTTCGGCTTCCATCGCCTCGAGTTCTTCCTTGCTGAATTCGTAGGCGCTCGAGCAGTTGTGGCAGGTCATGACGACGGGCCAGGGCCCTTCGGTGGCGAGCTCATGGAGGAGGTTTCCCTCCGAGCCCCTCACGAAGGCCGCGAAACGTTCCCGCGAGCAGTCACAGTGGAAGACGGCAGGCAGCTCTTCAAGGACGCGGAGGCCGAAGTCCTGAGCCTCTTCCGCGCCGCTTTTTCCTCCGTTCGCCGCGCTCCCTGCCCCGAAGGCCGAGGCCAGGAGGTCCCTGGCAGGCTTCCCGCCTGCGAACCAGGCGCCGATCGAGGGCAGGCCGAGGAGGCCCGCCTCGGCTTTCGATACGAAATCTTCGCGGGCGCCGGGGAGGGCCTGGAGGAAGATCGCTCCCGCCCCCGAGACGCGGCCTTCGGTATCGAAACCTATGCCGAGGTCGAAGGCCGTCCTGGTCTGCTCGGACTCGAGGTAATAGCGCGCGAGGTCCTCGGCCAGGCGGCCGGCCTTGAGCTTGATCGTGCCCGTATGGGGCCGGACCGTGCCGGCGATGAAGCGGGTCATCGAGAGGGTGCCGGAGCCGATGAAGGGCGAGGTGTCCCAGGAATCGAGAGGAGCCTCGACCGGGATGCCGTCGCCATGGAGGTAGCCGCGGACGGCCACCGAACGGCCCGGACCCGTCGCGCCTGCGCCGGCCGTCGGACCCTCGAGGGCGCGGCCTTCGACCGACCAGCCCCTGGCCGGCCCGTCGCAGGCGAGGTTGAGGGAGGCCTTGTCCCTGCCCTTGAGGGTCGAGGCTACGAGGGCCGCTGCGAGGCAGGCATGGCCCAGGATGAGGGTCTCGAGTATCCCGAGGCCGTGGTTTACGCGCATCCTCGTGACGAGGCTCGTGCCATGGAGGATGGCACCGCGGAGGTCGCCGCCTTCCGGGCCTCCCGGCCCTCCGAGGGTGAAGATGGTGATGCCATCGGGCGGCAGGGAGGCGAGGCGCTTCTCGAGGACAGGGTCGGCGATGGGGCGTTCGATCATGGAGCGATGGTACGATCCTCGGCAATTCCGGGTCAAGGAAGGGGCGAAGCTTGCCGCCAATTGCGGTATATTACGAGGCATGAGAGACATAAACGAAAGAAAGAAGGCGTCCCGGTTCGCGCGCGGAAGCGGCTCCCGGGGCCTGGCCTTCCTGGTTCTCGTCGCTTTCTCCTTTGGCCTGGCATTGGCTTCCTGCTCCACGACGAGGGGATCGGGCTATGGGGCTTCGGTTTCGCAGGATTCCTCGGCAGCCGCGGCCGCAAAACAGGATGACAGCAAGAAGAGGAACCCCGACTCCTCCTCGGGCGGTGGTTCGACCTATGTGGCGCCTCCCTCGCCTTATCCACAGCCTTCCTACGGTCCTCCTCCGCCCTACTACCACCATGATCCCTCTGCGGCCCATTTCTTCTTCGACCTGTTTGTCGCAGTGGCGGAGGCGGCCACCTCGGGAACCCTGGTCGTCGACGGCTTGCCACAAGGCTGCGTGATCCTCGTCGATGGCGCGATCGTATCCAACACAAGCTTCCAGATCGTCGCGGGCAGGCATGCAGTCCGCATCGAGTGCTTCGGCTACCTCCCCTGGACTGGCGTGGTCGATATCGGCATGGGCGCGGTGACGAGTATCGCTGTGAACCTCCAGCCCGAGCCCCTGCGCCTCTTCGACATAGCCGTCGATCCCGAGGCCTTCGATCCCTCGGCTCCCGGCAGCCTTGGCAGGATCGGCATGGCCTTCTCTTCCTCGGGGCCTGGCACGGCCACGGTGGAGATCGTCGGGAGCGACGGCGCCGCACTCTGGTCCCGGCAGGGCATCGCGATCACTGGGCGGAGGACCTCCCTGTCGCTCGATGGCTCCCGCGACCTCTCTGGCAGGCTCGAACCCGGGGCCTACAAGGTCCACGTGATCGCCCAGGACTACCAGGGCGGTATGGCCGACGCCTGGGGCGAGCTCGTCGTGTCGCCCTACCGTGCCGGCACGACCTTCTCCTCCCTCGCAAGCGGCTTCTCGGGTGCCCTCTACGCTCCCGACGCGCGCATCCTGCCCGATGGACGCTTCCAGATGGATGCGGGCGGCTATGCAGTCTTCGATCCGACCGCTGAAGGCGCGGCGCGGCTTCCTGTCTTCGGCGGCGTCAGGATGGGTTTTGCCGGCGGCAAGGCCGAGCTCGTCGTGTCCGGCACGGAAGTCTCCTACCTCGGCTACTCGAATCCGCCCGACTGGTATTCGGCCGGCGTCTCGCTGAAGTCGGCCATCGCGTCCTCCGACACGACCGCCCTCTCCCTCCTTCTCGGCGCCAACTACGATTCCTTCCTCGACGTGGACGCGGCTCCCTCCTGGGATGGCCCCACGCGCTTCTCGGGCTTCACGGGCGGCCTTGCCTTCGAGATGGATTCGACCATCGCGCGGGTCTTCGGCTCGGCCCAGGTCGCGGGCTCGGACTACTATCCGGGCTGGGACGCATTCTCGGACGTGCCCGGATTCTACACCTGGGCCTACTTCCGGGGCGGCGTCGAGCTCCTCCTCTCCGACCTCGCAGGCGGCGAGGGCACCTTTGCGGTGTCGGCAGCGGGCAGGACGAGCCCCTTCTCCTCGGGGCTTTCCTTCACCTTACCGCTCTCGATCGGCGCGGAGCTCCACTGGTATGCGCCGCATTCCCCGACCATCCTCTCCGTCTATGGTTCGGGCGAGTGGGCCTCGGACAACAACTGGTACTTCGGCGGCGGCTTCGGCGTGGGCCTCCTCCTGTAGCAGCCAGCGCGCATGAAAGCGAGGGCCGCCCGCGTGGGCGGCCCTTTTGCGCATATGGCTGTTTCGCAGGCGGAGGCGCCGGCCTTGGCGACCGGAAGCGCAGCGCGACCAGGTCGCTGCGCGGGCGGCTCCTAGTCGCTGACCGCTGCCTGGGCGCGGAGCAGGTCGTGGAGGGTGAGGATGGCTTCGACCTCGCCTCTTTGGCCCGTGACGACGAGGAAGCCGAGGGGCGAGTCGAGGAAGCGTTGTGCGGCCTCGTGCAGGGTCGCGCTCGGCGCGACCGTCACCGCGGGCTGCGGTACCGGGGGCCTGCCTTCCCGCGCGGCGAGCTCGAGCTCGTCGCGGGTCAGGATGCCCTCGAGCTTCCCCCCGCGCACGCAGGGGAAGCAGGCATAGGGATACTTCTCGAGGAACCTCTTCGGGGCCCCCCCGCCTTCCGCGTCCACGACGACGGGCCTGCGGTTCGCGATGGCCGACACCGGGAGGTTTCGCCAGCCGGATATGTCGAGGGGCGGGCGGATCTTGTGGAGCTCGTTGCCGTCCTGGACGAGGATGGCGTCATAGAAATTCATGGGACCCGCGAGGCGCGAGACGGCCATGCTCACGAACATGCCGATGAGGAGGCCCGGGACCATGGCGAACTGGTGCGTCATCTCGAAGACGATGAGCATCGCGGAGAAGGGCGCCTTGAGTACGGTGCCGAGGCAGGTGCTCATGCCCACCGCGGAGAGGACGATGAGGTCCGAAGGCGCGAGGGGGATCCACAGCGAGACGAGGTTGCCAATGAAGTAGCCCGAGAGGCCTCCGATGAAGAGGAGGGGCGAGAAGATGCCGCCGCAACCTCCGAAGCCGTATGATGCGATGGTGGCTATGAGCTTGGCGACGACGAGGATGCCTGCGACCCACCAGATGCAGTCGTTCCTTAATACCGACGAGAGGTCCTGATAGCCCAGGCTGAAGACGCCGAGCCTTCCCGTGGCCGCGAAGACGCTGGCGCCGATCGCCCAGGTGACGAGGCCGCCCACGACGGGCAGGAGCCAGGCGGGCAGGACCTTCCGCTTCCTGGCCCTGCCCCTCAAGGCCAGGGCGCTGCGCTGGAAGAGGACGCCGAGGAGGGCGGCCACGAGGGCCACCGCAGGCGCGAGCGCGTAATGCACCCAGGTGGTCGCCGCGAGGTCGGGAACCTGGAAGGCCGGCTGCTTTCCGATGATCGCGTAGACGGTGAAGGCGCCGATTACCGATGACAGGAGGACGCGGCCGATGGAACGGCTCGAGAGGTCGCCCACGATCTCCTCGAGCACGAAGACTATGGAAGCGAGGGGCGTGTTGAAGGCAGCGGCGAGGCCCGCCGAGGCTCCGATGAGGGATGGGTTGCGCCTCTCGCGCTTGGCCGATCCCGTGAAACCCGAGAGCCAGGACGCGAGGCCCCCGCTCATGTAGACCGTCGGCCCCTCGCGCCCGAGGCTCGTGCCTCCGCCGATGGAGAGGACGCCGGCCACGAACTTGACGAGGACCGGCTTGATCGGCACGTAGCCGACCTCCTTCCAGTAGGCCGCCTTGAGCTGCGGAATGCCCGAGCCTGCGGCTTCGGGGCTGAGCTTGCCGAGGAGGAGGCCGGAGGCGAGCGAGGTGAGGGTGATGGTGATAAAGCTCGCGGCGAGGAAGAAGCCGAGCGACTTCGTCGCGAACCAGAGATACGTTATCCGAAACAGTCCATTGGTCAGCGTGAGGAAGGCTACGGCGAGGCCGGCGGCGGCGAGGCTTAAGGCGGCCGTCACCAGGATGGTCCTGGTCTGTTCGGGAAGTCGCTTGAAGGAGTCGGAGAGAGGGGAAGAGGGTTCTTTCATCATGGTTCCTGTCGGACAGCATAAGAAAACCGCGGGTGAGTGTCACCCCCTTCCTGTGGCGGTGGGCCGGCAGCGGCGCCGGCCCGTTTGGCCCGGCAGCGCTCCTCGCCTTTTCCGCGGCATCGGCGTCGGCTATACTGTCCGTGGCACAGCCCCGAAGGAGGACTCCATGGACGAGCACGACGCCATTCTCCCGCAGCCCCAGACCGGACCGGGGCCCGGCGCGCGCCACGAGCTTCCCTCGCGCTATCGCATCGCGGACTACGGAGGAAGGCCAGCCCTCATCTCGATGAACGCGCCCAACATCACCCTCGTCTACGACAAGGGCGTGACCGCGACGCGCCTCATGATGAACCGGATGCCGAGAGGCACGATCTACCTCGACGGGGCCTTCGCGGGGCCGCCCTTCTACGACAACCGCAGGCGCCACTACTCCCTCGACCACCATGCAGGCTGCGTCCGCTCCTTCACGCTCGCGGCCTGCGAGCAGGCGGCCGTCGTCCTCCACGAGGGCATGCCCCTGTCGGACGGCGCCTGGACCATCGTCATCAACGCGATCGACCTGGACTCGGTGCTCGCGGCCTGGGTTCTCATGAACCACGCGGAGCTCCTCAGGGACGATGGCCGCTTCCTCGCCAGGGCCATGCCCCTCCTCCGCGTCGAGGGCTGCATCGATTCGCATGGCCTCGATGCCGGCCTGCTTTCCGGCCTGCCGGCCGGCGAGCGAGAGCGCTGCGAAGCGGAGCTTGCGGGCCTCTATGCCATGGCAAAGGGGGCTGCGGCCCTCGATGGCGACGCCGGGGCCGGCCTCGTCCTCAAGCTCCTCGGCGCCATCGACGACCTCGTCTTCCCGCGCGAGTCCATCGAGGAGTTCCTCGCCTACGAGGAGCTCGGCCGCGTGCGGCTGGCCGCGGGAGGCCTCGCCATCCTCGCCCGTTCGGAGAGCGGCATTTACGAGGCCCAGAGCTTCTTCAAGGCGCGCTATGGCGACGCCCTCGACATCATCGTCCTCGCGCAGGGCGGGGGACGTTATTCGCTTTGCCTAGCCAACCGCTTCATGCGCGACGACCTCATGAAGCTCTACGACTGGCTCAACCGGCACGATCCCCTCGTCTCGCACAGCTCGGACAAGGGCGACAACACCTGGGGCGGCTCCTCGAACATCGGCGGCTCGCCGCGGCAGACCGGCTCGGGCCTCCAGCCCGAGGCGATACTGGAGGCGATGGAGCTTGTCTACGGCTCGCTGCCGACGAAGATTATGCGCTTCCTTGGTCAGAAGAGGAGGTCGCGGTAGGTCTTGATGTTCCTGCGGATGTTCTCGAGGAGGTCGGGCGAGGGGATGTCCTCGCTCGACTCGCGGATGTCCTTGCGCAGGGCGAGGTCCGAGACCACGAAGAAGGGGATGAGGGGGAAGAAGATCGAGGGAATGAGGGTGAATATGCTCACGAGCATGCGGTTCCTGAGCTTCCTCTCGACGCAGTCCTTGCAGCCGAAGATCAGCTCTTCCTGCCTGAGCATGAAGATGACGAGGCCCACCCGCCGCGGCAGCACCCAGGCGTTCGACATCTTGCGTTTCTTGCAGTGTGGGCAGATCTGGCTCTGGATGTGCACGGCTATGGACTTGACCTCGATGTCGTCGGGCTCGTCCTCCTGCCGATTGATGAGGAAGAGGGTCTTGCCGCCGAGGAGACCGCGTTTCGCGAGCTCGCTCTTGAGCGTTTCCTTGGCGTCGAAGTCGAGGTCGCCAAATTCGTACTTCGCGAGGTGGAGGAGCTTCCCCTCTTCCATTTCCGAGTAGTAGGTCTCGAGCTTTTCCTTGCTCCCCGTCATGATGATCCCTCGCGCGCTCCCTCACTGCAAGTATACGTCCGGGGGAATGCGATGGACAAGGCATGCCGCTCCCGCGGCCCCGGGCTAGCTCGTGTAGAGGTTGAAGCCCGAGTAGTCGTTGGCCACGCCCTGCATGTCCAGCATGGCGGAAATCTCCCCCCGGTGGTGGGTCCCGTGGTTGAGGACATGCACGATCGTGTTCCAGTACTTGCGCTGGAGGTCTTCGCCGCGGAGGGTCTTGTACTTCACCCTCTCGCCGAGGTCCTTCTCGTCCAGCTCCTTCGCGAACTCGACGAAGAGCCTGTCCGCATCCCTGAGGAGGGAGAAGAGCTCCTTCACGCTGCCTGACGCCTTGGCCTTCACTTCCTCGCCATCGGCGGTTACGAGCCAGGCCTCGGCGAGGGATGGATAGGCGAAGAAGCCGTTGAAGCGCCTGAGCCAACTCATCTCGGCGATGAAGATGTGCTCGAGGGTGCCGCGCACCGTCTTGTAGTACGAGCCCATCTCGTTCGTGAGAACGGCGCCGGGGGCCTTGGCCAGGAGGTCCATGAGGGCGGCATTGGCCTTGAGGTTGTATTCGGCGAGACCTATGAGCAGTTCCTTCATCCTTCGGCTCCTTGGTTCGGCGGATCCCGCATCGCCATCGGGCGACGCGACATGCGCTTTATACTTACAAGGATATGGACGGCGGGCCTTCCCGCAAGTCCCGGCGACACGGTTCTCGACGCGTCCGGGCCGGGCCTGCCTAGACGTGCGCTCAGGTCATCGCCGCGCGTAACAGTAGGCGCAAGCCGCGGGGCAGGGGCCGTAGCTGCCGACGTCCACGCTTTTCGCGCAGAGGCAGGCCGGTCGCTGGCCCTTGTCCCTCCCCGGTTCGAGGTCCTTCCCGCAGACCTCCCGCACGAGGGCGCCGTCGATGCAGGCTCCGCGACTGATCCCGTAGCCCTCGAGGTCGAAATCCTCGGCGCAGGACTGGAGGCCGAGCCCGCGTTCACGGGCCGCATTGGACAGGGCCTCGAGGATAGCGGGGTAGGGAGGCGGAGGAAGCCTGGGCGCGGCCTTTGCGCCGCCCGTCCCGAAGCCGGGTAACAGCTCCTGGCTCGCGGCTTCCTTGCGGGCTGTTGCCGGCTGTGCCGCGCCGACCGTTCCTGTTGTGCCGACTGCACCTGCCGCACCGGCCTGCCTGCCCTCGGCGCCGCGGGGGCCCGCGAACACGACATCCGGGTAACCGGCCCTCGCGAGTCGGCCCTTCGTTGCAGCGTATTCGTCGATGAGGCTCACGATGACACGGCCCGCCGCCCCTTCCAGCCTGTCTGCGATGGCCGCGAAGCTGGCGGCATGGAAGGACGCATCGAGGCGGAGCCTGTCTGTCCCGGTGGCTTCCGCGGTCGCGCCTGCGGACGCCGTGGCGATGATCGGATCGTAGCGCCAGGCAATTCGGCGGTTCCCGATACGGGCCGCGAGTTCGCGCATCGCCTCCGTTGCGTCCACCACGTCAGGAACGCCGGGCTCGAGCGCCCGGGGATAGCCGGTGATGGTCACCTGGACGATGAAGGGATAGCCCCTCGCCCTGAGTTCAGCTTCCCTCTCGAGGATGGCCCGGGGATTCCTTGTCCAGAACACTAGGCAATCGACGTCTTCCGGGGCGAGGGATACCTGCCTCGCCTTCCTCGCATCGAAGGGGTTGGGGACGAGGCGGAAGCCCGCCTCGAGGTCGGCCATGAAGGCGTCCATGCCCCAGGCCGGGATGTCGCACCTGCGCGAAACCGAGACGATCATGGCTGAGTATAGCTCCCTCCCCTTGACCGTGGCCCGCTATTATCGGTATGTTAACGTGGTTAACGTAAACAGTGTTAACACGGAGCTTGGCTTGGAAAGGACGAAAAGCGAACGGGCGAAGGCCGGCATGGCTGGGGACAGCGCTCTCGGCAGCGCTGTCCGCATCCTCGCCGCGGGCATGCGCATCCTCGAGGAGGAGGGCTACGAAGCCCTCTCGATGCGCAAGGTGGGCGCCGCCGTCGGCCTTTCGCAGGCGGCCATCTATAGGCACTACAAGGACAAGGCCGAGCTCGTATCCCGGATCATCGAGACGGGCTATGGAGATCTTGTCGCTCTGAGCGCCATACCGGAAGAGGGCAGAGCAGGGTTGGCCGACCTTCCTGTCGCCGATATCCTCGCCGAGGGCATCCGTCGCTACTTCCGCTTCGCCCAGGAGAGGCCGCAGCTCTTCAAGGCCGTCCTCCTCGAGGACATCGGGCCTGCCGGTCGCGAAGTAGCCGTCCTGTCGGCAGGAGTTTCCGGCCGGAGAGCGACCTTCGCGAACCTCGTCGAGCTTCTCAGACGGGGCATGGCCACGGGCGAGTTCAGGAAAGCCGATCCCGAGATCACCGCCCAGGCGCTCTGGGCCTCGATGTTCGGCCTTGCCGCGAGGCTCGTGATCGAGTCGACCCGGCCCGAAGGCGCGAGCCGGGCAGGGGAGGTCATCGACCGCCAGATCGACCTCCTTGTTGCAGGACTGCGTGCAAGATAAGTCTGTCCGCGCGAGCGGATCATACGGAGGAACTACATGGAATACCTAAAAACTGCAAGATGGCCGGCCTCCTTGCCGTCGCCATCGGGATGGCCCTCTCCATGACCGGCTGCAAGATGCCGTCGATCGATATCGGAACCGTCGATTTCGCCTCGCTGGCCGATGGCAGCTACGAGGGCAGCTACAAGGCCGGGATGGGCTCGGCTACGGTCAAGGTAGGAGTCGGGGGAGGCAAGGTCACCGGCATCGAGCTCGTGGCCTTCGATTCCAGCCCCATAGGCAAGCCCGCGACGGCCATGACCGGCCGCGTCGTCGAGCGACAGGGCCTCGACGCGGACTGTGTCTCGGGCGCAACCTACTCGAGCAAGGTCATCCTCAAGGCCATCGAGAACGCGTTGACTGCAACCGGCAAGTAACCGCGTTTCTTTTTGACAGCGCGGGCAGGCCGGGTTATCCTCCAGGTGCTCAAGGTAAACTACGAGCCACCGGAGGCGATATGGAAAACCCGGCTGTCCCCGCGAGCGCTCGCACCGTCATTTCCAGGGTCCTGGCCTTCCAGATCCTCTATGTCATCCTCCACTTCGCCTACGAGTGGTTCCCCGGGCCCATCACCGCCGCCATCAGCGCGATAGACGAATCCGTTTTCCAGCACATGAAGATCGGCTTCTTCGCCTGGATCCTCGTCTCCCTCGGCGAGGGCTTCATCGCGAGGCCGTCGGCCCGTCCTACCTTCGTATCGAGCCGCCTCCTCGTGGCTGCCCTCGGCCCCTCGATCTTCTCGATGATCTGGTTCCTCTCTCCCGGCATCGTCGGCAGGCTCGGCAGCGATGCGGCCGAGATCGTCTGGGCCAATCTCGTCATCCTCGTCTCGGGCCTCTTCATGGCCAAGCTCGAGGACAAGCTCGCCGAGCGTCAAGCGAGGCCCTTCTTTATTGTCCTCTCCCTGGCCTACGCCGCGGTCTTCCTCTTCCTTGCCCTGCGCTTCACTGCCGCCCGGCCCTGGGTCGACTTCTTCGCGCCTCCGCAGTTGTAGGTTCCCGCAAGCCTTCTGCCCGGCGGACCTCAAACTGCGCGGTTCCCTGCATGCCCCCCCCGTCGCCTCCCTGTAAACCTCCCCCCTGTATTACTAGCCCTGCCTTCGGTAGACTATCTTCTCCGAAGGGTTTTTTGTTTTTGCTAAATTCTTTTTTTCTTGACAGGATGGCGATATGGCTTATCATAAAGGCGAAATGGATTTTCTTGGAAAAGAAAATACCGATGGCGGAGAGCTGGCCGGCAACCTGAGGGTTGGCGCCCGGCTCCGCGAAATCCGCCAGAATCGGGGTCTGACCCTCCAGCAGGTGGCCGAGGACACGGGCTTCGCCCTTTCCTTCCTCAGCCTCCTCGAAAGGGACAAGGTCTCGATCAGCATCGACAACCTGAGCCGCCTGTCACGGTTCTATGGCGTGCGCATGGTGAGTCTTTTCGAGAACGAGCCAGGCGCGCCGGTATTCGTGGCGCGCGCAGGCGAGCTAGCGGCACGGAGGGCATCGGTCGGCAAGGAATCCGCCGTCTTCAGTCTTCTCTCCGACGGCAGATCCCCCCACCTTGAATCCCTCCACATCGTCATCGGCCCCGGCGGAGGCGACCCCGAATACCGGAGCCATGGCGGCGAGGCCTTCCTGTATGTAGTGGAAGGCGCCGTCCTCCTCCTCTCGGAGGAAGGCGAGCGCGTGGAACTATCCGCAGGCGATGCAGCGAGCTACTTCGGCTTTCCGGCACGCCGCATCGCCAACGCGAGCCAGTCCGAGCCCGCAGTCCTCTTTCTCGTGACGTCGCCGCCTACCGACAGGCGCGATGACGTGGTGGACAAGGACAATGGCCTGATCCTGCAGTCGGAGGAAGACTAGCGCCGGCATAGGCCGCCGGCTTCAGACGCCGGCTCGAGCCGAAGTCCTCCTCCTCCCTTCTCGTCGTTTCGCGCGAGGCCTGTCCTGGTCCCGCGAGGATGAGTCATGCCCCAGGGCTTGCTTCGCCCCGGGCTCGAGAGGAGGCTGTATGAACTACGACGAGTTCCACAACCACAAGTGGGCGAAGAACCTCGCCCTCGCCCTCGGCTACTGGAAGAAGGGCGACTACGAAAGGCTCTGGCGGGGAGACCAGCTGTCGGAGCACGATTTCTACCCCGGCCTCAGGGTTATGTCCGCCTACTGGGCGAGCGTCGAGCACGAGATGCCCCTGCGCCTCTCGACCTTCCTCCGGGGCTCGGGCCACGAAGGCTGGCTTTCCGATCCGGAGGTCAGGGCGAAGTGCGACGCCTACCTCTCCCGCTACCTCGAGGACATGGTCGAGATCGCGCATCGCGACGCGGCCGGCCCTGGAGGCGCCGCACGAGCGTCCGGCCAGGCGGGCGCGGCCGGATACGAAGCCCTCGCCGCGCGTCTTTCTCCCGGGAACCTCGACATGCCAGAGGACTGGGCGGACACGATGCGCGACCTCCAGGCCGAGACCGAGGCCACCCTGGCTACGGGCGCCTTTCCCCGCGCCCTCCTTGACCGCTGGTTTGGCCTCTGCCTCCGGAGCGTCGCGAACTACAACCGCTTCCTCATCCGGGGCGCCACCTGCGCCGCCACCGTCGTGAAACGCGAAGGCATCGCGGCGCTGCGCGCCGCGGTGGACCGGACGAGCGAGGCCTTCATGTGGGACGTGTCGAAGGCCTTCTTCGCCACGGCCCTTCCCAAGGCCGGCTTCGAGGACATCGGCGACCTCATGGAGCTCGGCCTCCGCGGGATGTACGCCGACCAGTACTTCCACGCCGAGCCCGAGACCACCGAGGGCGAGCTCACCACCCGGGTGAGCGTCCTCGAGAACTGCGAGCTCGCGGGCATCTACGCCTCCGTGGAACGCTGGGAGGGGCTTCCGCCCACCACCCTCGGCTACGCCTTCTGCCGCTACTGCGAGGTCCACGGCCTCGCCACGATGATGATCACCATGCCGCCCATGGTCTCGCCCTCCTATGTCCGCAGGCAGTCGCTCGGCATGGACGGGAAGGCCTGCCGCTTCGACCTCGTGACGAAGCCGGCCGACGACATGGCGCGCATCCTCGAGGTGCAGGACAGGGTCTTCGGTTCCGTCTAGCAGGTCACTCATTCCGGCCCCGGGTCGGCGCCCGGGGCGGGACAGGCGTCCCCTCAAGGGACGGCGCGTCCCTTGAGGGACGCGATATGCGAATCATTTCGGAGGCAGCCATGTCGACCATCGAGAACGTCATCAACACCCTTCCCTCGATCTTCAAGCCCGAAAAGGCCAAGGGCTGGAACCGGGTCATCCTCTTCGATCTCCAGGGTGCCGAGCCCTCTCAGTGGACCCTTACCGTCGAGAACGGCGCCTGCACCGTGGAAAAGGGTCAGACCAAGGAGCCCAAGCTCACCATCCAGGGCAACTCCGAGCACATCGTGGAGATGTTCACCGGCGTGACCCCGCCCATGAAGCTCGTCAACGCCAAGCTCCTCAAGATGAAGGGTCCCATGATGGATTCCATCGCCTTCTCCGGCCTCTGGGACATCCCGAAAAAAGCCTAAAAGGAGGCCGTGACCCGATGAGCGGAATCATTTCCTACGGGACCGCCATTCCCCGGCGCAGGATAGCGGCCTCCTCCATACGCGAGGTATGGGGCAACATAGCGGAGTCGTTCTTCGATACGCTCTCCATCGGCGAGCGCGCCGTCCTGGGACCGGACGAGGATACGATCACCCTCGCCGTCCTTGCGGCGCGACGCTGTCTCGAGCGTGCCGCCGCAGGAGGTGACGGCGCCGGCGGCGCAGGCGGCGCGGGTGGCGCGATAGGCGCCGTCATCCTGGGCTCGGGCACCTCGCCCTACGCGACCAAGGCGGCGGCCAACGTACTCAAGGACGCCCTCGGCCTCGGGCCCGAGGTCCTCGCCTGCGACCTCCAGTGCGCGGAGAAGTCGGGCTCAACGGCCCTCGCCATGGCGCGGGGCCTCGTTGAGTCGGGCGCAGTCGAGCGGGCCCTCGTCGTGGCGGCCGATACCCCGAACCGGCACACCACGCCGGGCCAGGTGGTCGAGTACGTGGCGAGCGCCGGCGCCTGCGCCTTCCTCATCGGCAAGGAAGCGGGCATCGCGGAACTCGGGCCTTTCACGACCCATTCCTGGGACCAGAACGACTACTTCCGTACCGAGGGCGAACGCTTCATCCAGTCGGGCGCCGGCTTCTACGGCTGGGTGGCCAACTGGGGCCTCCTCGACCACGTGGTGCCGGCGGTTCAGTCCTTCTTTGCGAAGAGCACGACGGCGCCGGCCGACTACGCCAAGTTCGTGGTGCCTCAGAAGACGGGAGTCCGCGCACTCATGACCATGGGCAAGTGCGGCCTCGACATGATGCAGGTCCTGCCCTACGTCCTCACGCAGATGATAGGCGACGCGGGAGCGGCCCAGTCCTTCCTCGCCCTGGCCCATGTCCTCGACTGGGCCGAGGCGGGCGAGCTCGTGGGCGTCGTGGACTACGGCTCGGGCGCCGGCTGCGACGTCTGGTCGGTCCGCACGACTCAAGGCCTCGACGCGTTGCGCGCCACTGGGACGAAGGTCCTCGAGCAGATCGAGGACAAGGTGATGGTGGACTATGCCACCATGCTCAAGTGCGAGCACAAGATCATGCGCTCGCCCGACCAGCTCTCCAATTTCTACTAGCGAGGTGGAGCATGGGAAAGATACAACGGAGAGTGATGATGCTGGGCGGGGCCGTGACGCCCCCCTCGATCCCCATGGACTGGACCTGGCGCGAGCTCGCGACCGAGGCCTGGTGCCTGGCACTCGAGAAGGCCGGCGTTCCCGCGAAGGACGTCGACACGGCCTGCGTGGCCTACAACGACCGCACGATCGTTGATTCCTCCATAGGGCCCCAGGTCGCGGACGCCCTGGCCCTCGTGCCCAAGCCCGTCCTCGTGGTTTCGAGCGCCTGCGCCGGGAACGGCGTGGCGGGCTGGGCCGCCTGGAACGCCGTGGCCTCGGGCCGCTGCGACGTGGTGGTCTCCCTCGGTTTCGCAAGATCGGACAACTACGACGCGATGGAGGCCATGAACACCGAGGGCAACTACTGCGACTACGACTACCTCATGGGCCTCACCCACATCAACTACGGCGCGATGCGCGACGACTACTACAAGCGCAAGTACGGCGCCACCATCGAGGATGCGGCCCGCTGGGTTCTCCAGTGCCACTGGTACGCCCGGCGAAATCCCCTTGCGGTCGAGTATTCGAAGCCGATGCCGACCTTCGAGGAGCTCGCGGCGGACACGCCCGAGGCGGACCGCTCGCGCCAGGCGACGAACCGCGGCGGCGTGGCGAGCGCCTTCGTGCTCTGCGGAGAGGACGTGGCTTCGCGCTACACGGACAAGCCCGTGCAGTTCGATGTGGCCTACGCCTACCGCCCGCCCTACATGGGCAATTTCAACAACTACCCGGCGCCTGGCCTCAAGGACTACGACATGGCCGAGTTCTCGGGCCTCATGTCGGCCGCGAAGGAAGCCTACGCCTTGTCCGGCATCACGGCGAAGGACGCCGACGTCTGCCAGGTCCACGACCTCACCGCCTTCGAGGGCTTCATGGCCATCGAGGCCCTGGGACTCACGGAGGTCGGCAAGGGCGCGGACTACGTGCGCTCGGGCGGCATGGCCCTGGGATCGGCCTGCCCGGTGAACACCTACGGCGGCGGGCCGGCCTTCGGCCACGGCTCAGTGGGCTGCGACTTCCAGGCTGGCGTCATCGAGAACTGGATGCAGCTCCGCGGCGACTGCGGGGAGCGCCAGGTGGAAGGGGCCAGGGTGGGCGTCAACTCGTCCTACGGGACCCACCATTCCCTCGACGTGGTCGGCGTGGTACAGAGGAGGTGGGCGAAATGAACAGCGAATTCCCCGAATTCCTCGTGCGGGTCGACACCTTCTCGAGCGCGGTCTGGTACAGGTCCAAGCGGGGCCGCTACCTCATCGAGGGCACGCGTTGCTCGAAGTGCGGCGAGAAATTCTTCCCGCCGCGGACGCGCCTCCTTTGTCCGAACTGCGGAGCCAGGGCCATGGAGCCCTACCGCTGCGCAGAGACCGGCGTCATCGCGGCCCATGCCCTCGACGACCTCGGTTTCCCGGCCTGGGGCTACGGCGACGACCTCCCGCGACACATGGTCGTGGTGAAGCTGGATGATGGCGTCTATGTCCTTGGCGACGTCGTCGACGCAGGTCCCGGCGCAAAGGTCGAGGCGGGCATGAGGATCCGCGCGGTCCTGCGCAAGCACCGCCGCGAGGACACGGGCGCCTGGGTCTACGGTTTCAAGTTCGTGCTCGAGGGGGGGACAGAGTAGGAAGGCAAACGGCCTGCCCGCCCGCGTCCTTGAGGTCGCGTTGTGCGATCTTCTGGGGCGCGGATCCGGTCAGGCCGGAACAGGGGCGCCGCGGGATCGGCTTGCCGGAACCGCGTCGCCTACCGCACGACAGCTTCAGGAGACTGATATGGAAAACGCTACCCTTTCGCTGGCGCTCTCCGATTTTCTGCCATCCCTGCTGTACCTCGCCGGCGGTTTCTTCCTCGTACACATCCTCAGGGCCATCAACGAACGGGAGCTCGCGGGCATGTTCATGGCGGGCACGGCCTTCGCTGCCTTTGCCGGCCTGGCCAAGGCCGCCTCCAAGGTGGCGGACGCCATCGCCGTTCGGCCCGTGACCGAATCCGGCTTCCTCTACGACCAGATGTTCCCTTCGATGGCCGTGGGCTTCCTCGCGACCGGCGTCGCGATCATCTTCGGCGCGCGGCGCTTCTCGGGACGCGACATGGCAGGGGAGCGGACACGTTTCGCCGAGGCGGCTTCCTGGCTTTCGCCCCTCGTCGCGGGCGTCTTCCTCGGCCTGGCCTACGCCCTCGTGATGGCGGCCAACGCGCATGCAGAGCTGCGGCCGCATTTCCTCGACGTCAAGCGCTTCTCGATGCTCGCCATGATCTTCCTGCAGTTCGCGACCATGGGCATCCTCGCGTGGTTCTGCTTCAGGGAGGGGACGCGTCTCGGAGGCGGCTTCGCCATCCTCTCGATCGTCGCGATGCTCCTCATGGGAGCCCTGGGCTCCGAGTCCATGCAGGCCCGCTTCCAGGACAGGATACTGATGAACTGGGTCGACCAGTCGGTCAACATCGTGGCGCAGGGTGCCTATCTCTGCGCAAGTCTCGCACTGTGGTCCCGCGCGCGCGCCGGAAAGATGGCGGCCGCCGGGGCAAGGAGGATTCCGGCATGACTGAGGCTGAAGAGAAAAGAGCCTACCGCTTCAAGGGAAAGAACGCCATCGTGACCGGCGCAGCCTCCGGCATCGGCCGGGCCTGCGCCCTGGGCTTCGCCGTCGAAGGCGCCAACGTCGCGATATGCGACCTCAATCTGGAGGGCCTCAGGGCCGTGGAAGCCGAGATTCTCGCGCTGGGCCGCCGTTGCCTTGCCATGCCGGTCAACGTGTCGAAAAAGGCCGAGAGCGACGCCTTCATCGAGAAGGCCCTCGAAACCTTCGGCAGCATCGACATCCTCGTCAACAACGCGGGTACCGGGCAGTTCGTCCCCTTCGCCATGATGGAGGACGGCGAGTACGACCGGGTCATGGACATCAACGTCCGCTCGATCTTCAACTTCTGCCGCGCCGTCCTGCCCTCGATGATGGACCGGGACTACGGCAAGATCGTCAACATCACCTCGATCATGTCGACCATCGCGGCCCAGGGACAGAGCATCTACAACACCTCCAAGGGCGCCGCCAAGATGATGACCCAGGGCATGGCGGTCGACCTCTCGGGCTACAACATCAACGTGAACGCCGTGGGCCCCGGCTTCGTCCACACGGGGCTCACGAAGAACCTCCTCGGGGACGCGGCCTCGGTGGCCGAGTTCGAGGAGAAGATTCCGAAGCGCAGGATCGGCGTGCCCGAGGACATTGCCGCCGGAGTCCTCTTCCTCTGCTCGGACGCCGCGAGCTACATCCACGGCGAGAGCCTCTTCATCGACGGCGGGATGCTCTGCACGCGATGAACGAGAGAAAACGCTTCGGCAAGCAGTATGGCTACGAGGTCCTCTTCAAGGGACAGGACAGGAAGGCGAGCGGCAAGGCTGGCGTCATCATAGCCGAGAGCGGCCTGCCCGAGGTTTACGAGTACGGCTTCTATGAACGTTTCATGAAGCACGTGTTCCACTACACCCTGCCTCCCTTCATCGCGCCCCTCGTGCTCAGGGATTCGGGAAAGGGGCTTGTCGATCCAGGCAACGCCCTTGCCCGAGAGGACTTCAGGCCGGCCCGCCTTGTAGACGCGCAGGGAGGGGAGCATAACGCGGAGGGCCGGCCCTATGTCGAGTGCGAGTGCTCGTGGGTGGGCCCGAACCGGAAGAATCCCTGGGATCACGGCTACTTTCTCTACAGGGGCGATGGACCGAGCGGCTCGCCCGATGTCTGCGACAAGGTAGGCGCCAAGGTCGTCGGCCTTTATTACGGCAGCCTCATCCCGGAAAAGAAGGTCGCCTGGAGGAGCCAGCTCAGGAAGGTCTATGACGATGCGGTGGCCGCTCTCAGCCGCCGCTTCCCGGGGGCCGAATACCGGAACGCCTACTATCTCGACAGGGAGTCGATGCGCAGGGCCGTCGAGGAGCTTATCGGGGCCGGCTGCACGACGATCATCTACCAGAGCATCAACTGTCCCCTCTACAGCGACTTCGAGGACTACGGCCTCGCCTTGCCCCTCGTCCACGAGCTCGTGGGCGGGAGGGCCAAGGTCATCATGGCAGACCAGCTCGGCAGCAAGCGGGCCATGGGAGAGTCGTATATCGCGATGCTGAGGGATCGCCTCGCGGAGCTGCCAGCCAACGCAAGCGTCCTCGTCATCCTGTCGAAGCACGGGCATCCCTTCAAGAAGGAGACCCAGGATGAGAGGGCGAGCCTTTACCGCGCGCCACTCGAGGCGGGCGTCCGCGAGCTCATGGCTTCGTGGAAGGGGAAGTGGGATCTCCTCTGGTCCTGCGACGAGTATGCGGACGGGTTCTGGGACAAAAAGCGGACGAAGTTCGAGACGAGGGCAGCATATGCGCTCGCGGTGGAGGAGGGCTACGATTTCGCAATCGAACTCCCGACGGAATTCCCGGCCGAGAACACGGACCTCATGATCTTCCATGCAATGAAGAAATTCGCCGATTTCCCGGATTATGCGAAACAGGATCCCGTTCCCTACCCCGATTGGGAGCGCCCCCTCGTGCGGCGCTTCAGGAAGGGAAGGACGACGGCGATCTACGCGGGTACGCCCGTCGGGCCGTACCGTTCCCATGTCACGCAGGCCCTCGTCGAATCGGTGGCGGAGGTTCTTGCCTGATCCGACGATGGCACCCAGTCAACTAAATGGAGGAGGAGCAGATGCACGATAACGAATCGCCCGGCCTTGCCACGAAGTGGGGGCCCATCCGCCTCCAGGAGGGTATCCGCGCGTCCCAGATGACTGCCTTCTTCATCGCGGCGGTCGTCATCATGATGCTCATCACCTTCGTGCCGCAGGCCCAGCCCCTCGTACTCAAGGAGCTGCTGCACGTGCCGGCCGCCGAACAGGGCAGCGTGACCGGCCTCCTCGGCCTCGTGGCCACCATCGTGGGGCTCCTTCTGCCCTCGCTCTGGGGCAGCCTCTCCGACAAGGCCGGCCGGAGGATGGTCTTCACCGTCGGCTTCCTCATTGCGGCCGGCGGCATCGTCCTCTATCCCCTCGCGTCGGGGCTCCTCCTCCTCTACGCGTTTCGCATAACCTTTGCCACAGGCACGACTGCGCTCAACACGATGCAGGGCTCCCTCCTCGGGGACTACATCGACGAGAGGGACAGGGGCAAGGCGAACGGCATCATCGCGAGCGGCTCGGGCCTCGGGGCCATCGTTACGGTCTTCCTCTTCCTGAGCCTCCCCAGGATGTTCCAGGAAGGCGGTCTTGCACCGAAAGCTTCCATCCTCTGGACCTTCCGCATCGTCGCGGGCATGGGCTTCCTCGCGGCGTGCATCGTCTTTCTCGGTCTCAGGAAGGGGAGGGTATCGAAGGATCCGGGACGCATCGGATTCTTCAGACTCGTCCGGGAGGGCTTCCTCCAGGCAAGGAGGGATCCCCTCATCGCCCTCGCCTACGGAACGAGCTTCGCGGCAACGGGCGCGATCACGGTGATCGGCACCTTTCTCTCCCTCTGGATCGTGGACTATGGCACTGCCCACGGGATGAGCGGCGCGGAAGCCCTTTCGAGGGGCGGCATGATGATCGGCGTGTCCCAGGTCATGGGACTCGTCACGGCTCCCTTCGCGGGCATCCTTTCGGACAAGCTTGGGAAGGTGAAGGCAGTAGTCGTCGCCGCCCTCTTCACGGCCTTGTCTTACGGCGCGACCCTCCTTGTTCCGAATCCCCTTGCGCCCGGTTTCATCGTCTTCGCGGTCTTTCTCGGCATCTCCCAGATAAGCGGCATCGTGACCTCTGGAGCCCTGGCGGCAAAGCAGGCGCCTGAGGAGGTCCGCGGCGCGGTGATGGGCCTTTGCCAGGTCTTCGGGGCCCTCGGCGCGATGCTCATCGCCATCCTGGGCGGCCGCCTCTTCGATCTCTGGCTGCCCCAGGCGCCCTTCGCCATCGCCGCAGTGATCTGCGCCGGCGTCGGCCTCTGGGGTATAACGGCGGAGCTGCGTTCGGGGAAGGGCAGGGCCAGGGCATGAGCCATATGGGAGATACGCTGGCCGATACCGATGGCCTGGATCCCATCGCAGTCCTCGGTCGACTCATCCGCTTCGACACGACGAACCCTCCGGGCAATGAACGCGCATGCATCGAATACATAGCCGATCTCCTCCGAGGGGCGGGGATCGAGCCTGGGCTCGCGGGGCGCAGCCCGGAGCGCCCCAATCTCGTGGCCCGCATCAGGGGAGGCGGAGGCGCCGCTCCCCTCATGTTCAATGGCCATGTCGACGTCGTGGGCGTGGCCGGCCAGGGCTGGACCGTGCCTCCTTTCGAGGGCATCGTCAAGGACGGCTTCATATGGGGCCGCGGCGCGATAGACATGAAGGGCGCCGTCGCGTCCATGGTGTCGGCCTTTCTCCGTCTCGCGGCCTCGGGAAAGCCTCCGTCGGGCGACGTCGTCCTCTGTCTCGTGGCGGACGAAGAGGCGGGCGGAGCCGACGGGGCGCGTTTCCTCGTGGAGGAGAGACCCGACCTCCTCGCCGGTGTGCGTTATGCGATCACGGAGGGCATGGGATTCAACATCGCGGCGGGAGGGAAGCGGCTCTATCCCCTCCAGCTCGCGGAGAAGCAGGTCTGCCGCATCCGCGTCACCGCGAGGGGGCCAGGCGGCCATGGTGCCGCGCCCGTCGAGGGCGGCGCCCTCGCCTCGCTCGGACGGGCCCTCGAAAGGCTCGACGGTACGCCGCTGCCCGTTCACGTGGTTCCCCTCGTGAAGCGGATGATGGACACGATGGCCGATCTCATGCCCTTCCCTGCAGGCCCCATGATCCGCCTCGCCTCGAGACCCCGCCTCACGGACCTGGTCCTCGAGTCGATGGGCGGGCGGCGGCGGATCTTCGCTCCGCTCTTCAGGAACACGGCGAGCCCGACCATCCTCGAGGGGAGCCGGAAGGTCAACGTGATACCGGAGGAGGCCTCGGTCATCCTCGATGGCCGCGTCCTCCCGGGTTTCACGCCGGGCGACCTGGTCGCGGAAATCAAGGCCCTGCTCGGCCCGGCTTACGGCGTCGCCATCGAGGAGGAGGGACCCGCCCTGGAACCGGGCGAGGGAAGCCTCGCGCCGGCTCTCGGTCGCGCGTTGTGCGCCATCGATCCCGATGGAGTGCTCTGGCCCTTCCTTCTCGGGGGCACGACGGATGCGCGGCACTTCGCGCGGCTCGGCATCGAGACCTATGGCTTCATGCCCACGGGGGCTTCGGAACTCGGACGGAAGCTGCCCGCCGACCTCGTCCATGGCGCGGACGAGCGCATTCCCCTCGACATGGTCACAAGCGGAGCCGAGGCCTTCTACCAGATCATGATCCAGGACTGGCGGGACTAGCCGGCAGCCGCAAGCGGAAACGGAGAGTCTAGCGGCTGCGCCTGCGGCGCAGTCGGGCCGCGCCATGGCAGCACTCGCGGCGCCGCCCATGGCACTGCCCCCGATGCCGCTTGAAGTCCGGGGGCGGCCGCGGATAGGATGACGCGCCTTCCAGGGGGAATCCGTGCGCGTCAAAGGATTCGCGGCCCTCTATGCTGCCGCGACGCTCTTCGCTTTCGTATCGCTCTCCGTGAAACTCGCCTCGAGGAGCTTCGCGGGCTACTTCGTTTCGGGCATGCGCTTTGCCATGGGCGTGGCCCTCTGCCTTGGCGTCCTCTTCTGGCGCTACCGCGACCTCCGGATGGTGAAACCGCACTGGGTCATCCTGAGAGGCCTCACCGGCGCGGTCTCCATGGTCGCCTCCTACATGGCCATCTCCCTCACCGGTCCCGGCAGGGCGACCCTCCTTGCGAACACCTATCCGCTCTTCGTCGCCATCTTCAGCGCCCTCCTCTTCGGCGAGCGCCTCAGGCCGAGGACCCTGGTGTCGGTCATCGTCTGCACGGCAGGCGCGGCCCTCGTCATGAAGGACGGGAGCGGCGCCTCGCTCTCGGGCGACCTCCTCGCCCTCGCGAGCGCCGTCTTCGCGGGCTTCGCCGTCAACTTCGTCCGCAAGGCCTCCTCGGCCGGCGACAACCCCTTCATCCTCTATCTGTCGCCCTGCGTCTTCGGCCTGCCTGTCCTGGCCTTCGCCCCCGCTCCGACCGGCGCTCCCGATGCCCTTTCGATAGCCTTCCTCGTCTTCGTCGGCGTCGGCTCCTTCGCGGCCCAGGCCCTCATGTCGGTCGGTTACCGCTCGGTGCCTGCCAACCGGGGCAGCGTGGTCTTCTACTGGGAGACGGCCCTGACCGTCCTCCTTGGCATCGCCTTCGCGGGCGAGGAGCCCAACCTCCGCTTCCTCTCAGGCGTCGCGGTCATCCTCGCGGGCCTCTGGCTCAACAGCGAGTGGTCGCTGAAGCGACGCGACAAGGCCTCTCCTGCCGGCGACCCGCGCGACGCGGCTGGCGGCCCCGGGGTCTGACCCCGTTCTGCGCCGGCGTGCGTGGCTTTGGGGTCTGACCCCGGCGCGGGCAGGCGCGCTGCCTGAACGCGGCGCCTGGGGTCAGACCCCTAGGCCTGCCTTCCTGAGTTTTCCCGCGACGACGATCCTGCAGTAGGCTTCGTTGGGGTGTTTCCGGAAGTATCCCTGGTGCCAGTCCTCGGCCTTCCAGAAGACAGGTGCGGGAAGGATATCCGTGACGATGGGATCGGTGAAGCGCGCCTGAGCTTCCCTGAGCGAGGTTTCGGCGGCCTCCTTCTGGGCCTCGTCCAGGTAGAAGATCACCGAGCGGTACTGATCGCCGATGTCTGCGCCTTGCCGGTCCTCGGTCGTGGGGTCGTGGATCTTCCAGAAAAGCTCGAGGAGCTCCGGATAGCTGAGCTTCGCCGGGTCGAAGGTGATTCTCACCACCTCGGCATGGCCAGTGAGGCCCGTACAGACAGATTCGTAACTCGGATGCTCGCGCGTGCCGCCAGCGTAGCCGTTCTCGACGCTTAGCACTCCGGGCAGCCTCTCATAGGCCGCCTCCAGGCACCAGAAGCAGCCGCCGCCAAGTATGGCAGTCCCCGTCTTTTCCGCTTTTTCTTCCATGTCCAGCCTGCCTTGCCCCCGATTTCCGAAGTTTTCGCGAAGCGATGTATATAAAATAGCTAATATTTCGAAGGAAGGCCAAAGGCCTTCCGGACTTCCTCCTTTACTTTTCCGCGGCGCGCGGATAGGCTATCCCTCCAGAAATCATGTCGCCCACCGTGAACCCCCTCCGCGCCGCCGACATCCGCGAGCGCAACGAGAAGATAGTCCTCCGCCTCATCCATGCCTCGCGCGGGCAGGGCCTCTCCCAGTCCGAGGTGGTCCAGTCGACGGGCCTCAAGGCGCCGACCATCTTCCGCATCTTCTCCAGCCTCGAGGAGTCGGGCTACATCGAGGCCCTCGAGCGCCCGATGAACGGCGAGGACGACCTGCGCCAGGAGAAGAAGGGCAGGCGACCCCAGGCCTACGTCGCCCGGAAGACGGCTTTCTACACCGTGGGCATCGAGTTCTGGGTCGAGCGCATCTCCCTCGGCGTTTTCGATTTCCAGGGCAACGCCGTCCACTCGACCATCGTACCCCTGGCCAGGACCGAGACGGCGGACTCGGTCTGCGACCTCATCGCCCGCCTCGTCGAGGAAGCCATCTCGGCGCTGAAGCTGCCCCGCGAGGCCATCCTCGGCATAGGCATCGGCGCGCCCGGCCAGGTCAGCGTGGACAACCGGACCGTCATCTTCTACGCGAGAATCAGGGGGATGAAGGACTTTCCCATCGGCTCCGTCCTCGAAGGGAAGCTCAGGCTTCCAGTCTACGTACACAACAACTGCTCCATCATCGCCCAGAGCGAGTTCCGCTACGGAGATCTCGGCGGCGGCGATTCCATGTTCATGTTCCTCCTCCGTTCCGGAGTGAACGGCGCCTTCATCGACCGGGGCAAGGTATTCCTTTCGCCCCGCGGCTCGACCATCGAGATGGGCCATATCTCCATAGACTACGACGGCCCGGCCTGCGTCTGCGGCGCCAGGGGCTGCCTCGAGGCCTACATGACTGCCCTCGACCGCGACGACCTTGGCGCGGGCCGCTGGCTCTTCGAGAGCATGGCCGTCAATTCAGAGGATGCCCTCGACTCGGCGGCCCGCTACCTCTCCTCGGCCGTCCAGACGGTTTCGCGCCTCTTCAGGCCCTCGGTCTTCCTCTTCGTGGCCTTTTCCGAGGAGGTCGCGGGCCAGCTTGCGAAGCGGGTAGGGGAGAAACTGGACGTGGCACCCTCGAATTTCGACGAAATCCGCCCCCGCCTCATCGGCAGGGCCTACGATCCGGGCCTCTCGCAGCGTGGCGCAGCCGACCTCGTCATCGACGCCTTTCTGGGCTAATTTCGGCCCGATCCCCGTCCAGATTCCCTTTTTCCCCTGTTTTGCGCTTTTCTCCCTCCGTAAATGAAGCAATCCCTCTGTTTCTTGTTGACGAAATCGCAATATTGGTATTTACTTTCATTAAGAAAGTAACTCATCGGAGGGTCCATGAAGCAGAGAATCAGGCTCGGGCTCGTATGTCTCGCCCGCGAGACCTACGATTTTGCTGCCGCAGCCGAGATCTACAAGGGAATCCGCGCTGACCTCTCAGGTCCCGAGGGGCCCGAGGCCGTCGACTGGGAGATCATCCCCGAGCTCGTCATGAGCCTCGAGGACGCCCAGAAAACCGCGCGGCGTTTCGCCGAGGCCCGCCTCGATGCCTTCGTCTGCATCTCGGGCACCTTCCACCTCGGCCACCTCGTCCTCGAGATCCGCAAGCTTGCCAAGGTCCCCGTCCTCCTCTGGGGCCTCGACGAGCTGCCCTACAACGGCGGCAAGATCAGGCTCAACTCGGTCTGCGGCGTCAACCTCAACGCCTCCAACCTCTACAAGGCGGGCGTCGACGACTACCGTGCCTTCGTGGGGCCGAAGATCGACTCCGACTGGGTGGATGCGATCCGCGTCATCGTCGCGTTGCGCGATTCCCATGTCGGCATCATCGGCTACCATGCCCACGGCTTCTTCAACCTCTCGGTCGAGTCCCCTGCCCTCTACGGCGACACCGGGGTCCTCGTCGACCACTACGAGCTTTCGGACGTCTACGGCGCCGAGGCGGCCCCCGAGGCCATCGCGGCCCGCGAGGCCCAGATCCGCTCCACCTTCGACGTCTCGGGCCTGAAGCCAACCCAGGTGGCCAAGGTCGCCGAGCTCTCCGCGAAGCTCTCGGCCTTCTGCGACCGCAACCGCATCGATGCCCTCGCCATCCGCTGCTGGCCCGAATTCGCCCGCGACTTCGGCATCTCGCCCTGCGCCGCCATGTCCCTCCTCCAGTCCGAGGGGCGGATCCTCGCCTGCGAGGGCGACGTCGAGGGCGCCCTGTCCATGATCGCGCATCGCGCCATCGGGGGCGAGACGCCCTACCTCTTCGATTTCTCGCAGGTCAACTTCGAGAAGAACTTCGCCCTCCTCTGGCACTGCGGCGTCGCCCCCTGCAACCTCTGGGACGGCTGCTCGGTGCGCTCCCTCGACACCTACTTCGCGGGCGGCAAGGGCGTGACCGCGGGCTTCGTCCTCAAGTCGGGCAAGCTCTCCATCGCCCGCATCGATTCCGCGCGCGGCAAGCGCCGCCTCTTCCTCCAGCGGGCCGAGGCCGTGCCCATGGAGAAGGAGCTCGCGGGGACCTACCTCAAGGCGGTCTTCGGGCGGCCGGTCAAGGAGGTCCTCGACCTCATCATCAGGACCGGAGTCGCGCATCACGCCTCCATGGTCTATGGCGACTACGTGGAGCCCCTGAGGATAGCCGCTGGCATCATGGGCTGGGAAATAATCGAGTAGCGCACAACGCGCAACAATCCGGAGGTCAAGGACACATGGACGCGAAGGAACGGAGCCGCCTCGAGGCGGCAGCCAAGGAGATACGCAAGAAGACGATCGACACGATCGGCTACCTCGGCGTGGGACACATCGGCGGAGCCCTCTCCGTCGTCGAGGTCCTCGCCGTCCTCTACTGGAAGGAGATGAAGGTGAACCCCGCCGAGCCGAGGATGCCCGGCCGCGACCGCCTCGTCCTCTCCAAGGGCCACGCGGGCCCGGCCCTCTACAGCGCCCTCGCGCTCAAGGGCTTCTTCCCCGAGGAATGGCTCCACACCCTCAACAAGGGCGGAACCATGCTCCCCTCGCACTGCGACCGCACGAAGACGCCCGGCATCGACATGACGACGGGCTCCCTCGGCCAGGGCATCTCCGCGGCCTGCGGCATGGCCTACGCCAACCGCCTCGACGGCCGCGACGCCTTCACCTTCGCCATCGTCGGCGACGGCGAGTCCGACGAGGGCCTCGTCTGGGAAGCTGCGATGTTCGCCGGCCACTACCGGCTCGACCGCCTCGTCGCCTTCACCGACGCCAATCGCATGCAGATCGACGGCCTCACCTCCGAGGTCATGACCCTCGACGGCAGCCAGGGCGACGACCTCGTCGCGAAGTGGAAGGCCTTCGGCTGGAACGCTGAGCGCGTCCCGGGCCATGACGTCGAGGCCATCGACGCGGCCATCGAGCGCGCGAAGGCGCGTGCCTCCGCGCCGGGCGCCGTCGGCGCAGCAGGCAAGCCCACCATGATCGTCCTCGACACGATCAAGGGCAAGGGAGCCTCCTTCTGCGAAGGCCAGGTAGGCAACCACAACATGAATTTCGACTACGAGACCGCGAAGAAAGCCATCGCGGAGCTCGGTTAAGGAGGATCGCGATGGCAGCCAAAGAAATGCGGGCGGTCTACACCGAGACCCTCATCGAGCTAGCGAAGAAGGATCCGCGCATCATGGTCGTGGAAGCCGACCTCATGAAGGCCACGGGCACGCCCCCCTTCAAGGCCGCCTTCCCGGATCGCGCGGTCAACGTCGGCGTCGCCGAGGCCAACATGGTCGGCGTGGCGGCGGGACTCGCCAACGAGGGCAAGCTGCCCTTCGCGGCGACCTTCGGCTGCTTCGCCTCGCGCCGCGCCTTTGACCAGTTCTTCCTCTCCTGCGCCTACGCGAAGCTGCCCGTGAAGCTCGTGGGCACCGACCCAGGCGTCTCCGCGGCCTTCAACGGCGGCACCCACATGCCCTTCGAGGACCTCGGCATCATGCGCATGGTCCCCGGCCTCCCGATCGTCGAGCCCTCGGATCCCGTCTCCCTTGCGGCCCTCGTGCGCGAGCTCGCGGCCTACGAAGGCCCGGCCTACCTCCGCCTCCACCGCAAGGGCGTCGAGCCGATCTACAAGGATGATGAGCGCTTCGAGCTCGGCAGGGGCAAGCTCCTCCGCGAAGGCAAGGACGTCCTCATCGTGGCCCTCGGCGCCATCATGGTGCCCGAGGCCCTCGCAGCGGCCGACCTCCTCGCCGCCGAGGGCATCAAGGCCTCGGTCATCGACGCAATCTCGCTCAGGCCCCTCGACAAGGACCTCATCATGGGCGAGGCCCGGAAGACCGGCGCCGTCGTGACCGCCGAGAACCACCAGGTCGAGGGCGGCCTCGGCTCGGCCGTCGCCGAGCTCCTCGCCGAAGCGGCGCCCGTCGCGGGCAAGCCGGTTCCGCGCCTTGCGCGCGTGGGCGTCCAGGGCCTCTTTGGCGAGGTCGGCACCCAGGACTGGCTCAAGGAGCGCTTCGGCCTCACCGCCAAGAACATTGCCGACAGGGCCAGGGCCCTCGTCGCAGAAAGGAAGTAACCATGAAGATCGCCATAGCCTCCGACCTCTCCGGCTTTCCCCTCAAGGAGGAGATCGTCGCCCACCTCAAGGCCAAGGAAGGCATCGAGGTCATCGACTTCGGCATTCCCGACGCCGAGCACCCGAAGCCCTACTTCGAGCAGGCGCCCAAGGTCGCCAAGGCCATCCAGTCGGGCGAGGCCGAGAAGGGCATCCTCATCTGCGGCACGGGCCAGGGCATGGCTATCGTCGCCAACAAGCACAAGGGCGTCTACGCCTGCGTGGTGGACGACATCTTCTCCGGCGAGCGCGCCAAGATCGTCAACAACGCCAACGTGATCACGATGGGCGGCTGGATCACCGCGCCCTTCGTGGCCAAGGAGATCGTGGACGGCTGGCTCGCCATGGCCTTCACGCAGAAGATGGAATTCAAGAAGGACTTCCTGACCAACGCCTTCAACCAGGTGAAGGCCATCGAGTCCGAGAACTTCAAATAAGGATGGTCGCCGCCATGCTCAACGCCCTGCTCTCGCCGGTCAAGTTCGTCTCCTTCGAGGAGATGAAGAGCGAAGACCTCGCGGCCGCGGTCGCCTTCGTGGCCGCAAGCGCCCCCGGCGTGGCGGCTGCCTCGGTTGTGTCGCCCAACGCGCCGGGCGGCGAGGTCCGCCGCCTGCGCGTGGCCCTCGTCCGCGACGGCCGCCCCTCGGCCGCGGTGGACGCCCTCGCCGAGGGCCTCCGCGCCCGGTTCGACCTTGTCGTCCTCGACAGGGTCCGGCCCGATCCCCTCGCCTCCGACGTGAGCGCCATGGCCGCGAGCTGCGACATCGGCAGCGTCGGGGCCGTGGTCGGCCTCGGCGGCGGCAGCGTCATGGACTCGGCCAAGGCCCTCGCCATGCTCGCAGCCAACGGCGGCAGCCTCGAGGACTACCTCGGGCCCACGCCCGCTCGCAAGATCGAGCGCAAGGGCAGGCCCCTCGTCCTCGTACCCACGACCGCGGGCACGGGCTCGGAGGCCACCAAGGTCGGCGTCTACACCTCGCCCTCCGGGCGCAAGTACACCCTGGGCTCGCCCTTCCTCCAGGCGGACGCGGCCCTCCTCTCGGGAGCCCTTGCCGCGAGCATGCCTCCCGCCCTCGCGGCCTCCACCGGCTTCGATGCCCTCTCTCATGCCCTCGAGTCCATGTGGAATAAAAACGCGACGTCCCTCTCCCTCGAGGCCTCGACGCGGGCCGCCCTCATGGTCCTCGGGGCCATCGGGCCCGCCTATGACGCCGCAGCGGCCACTGCCGCCGGAAAGCCCGTAGAGTCGCACAACGCGATAGCTCTTGCCATGCTCGAGGCCGCCTCGGCCGCTGGCGTGGCGTTCAGCGGCACGGGCACGGCCCTCGTCCACGCCCTCTCCTTCGTGCTTTCCGAGGACTGGCACGTGCCCCACGGCACCGCCTGCGCCTTCACCCTCGAGGACGCCTGGCGCCTCCAGCGCCGCGACCCCGAGATCGCCCGGCGCCTCGAGGCCCTCGCTTCGCGGGCCCTTCCCGAGGCCCCCGCCGGCAAGGCCGCCGACCTCCTCCTCGAGCGCATCGTCGCCATGAAGCAGCGCATGCGCCTGCCGACGCGTTTCGCGGACCTCGGCATCTCCATCGACAAGGCGGCCATCAGGGAACGTTTCGCGCGCTCCTTCGATGACCCCAAGATGGCAAACAGCCTCCCGGCCGCGAAGCCCGAGGAAATCTACGCGATGCTCGCGGAGAAGGCATGAGCGCGACGGTCACCATCCTCCTCGCGGGCCTCGTGGTATTCTCGACCCATGCCCTCGAGGCCATAACGGGTTTCGGCTGCACGGTCCTCGCCCTGCCCTTCATCACGGCCCTCTTTGGCCTCAAGCCCGGCGTCATGACCCTGACGGTCCTCGCCTGGATCCTGGCAATCTACATCGCCATCACGAAGCGCAAGGACATAGTCTGGAAGACCTGGATCGTGATCGTGGCCTTCATGCTCGCGGGCCTGCCCATCGGCATGTACCTCTTCAGGCATGTCGATGCGGCCCCACTCAAGAAGGTCCTTGCGGCCTTCATCATCCTCGCCTCTTCCATCCAGCTTTTCGGCGCCCTCGTGCCGCGGGCCGCGGGAAGGAAGCTTCCGAAGCCACTCGGTTTCGTCCTCCTCTTCCTCGGCGGCATCGTGCATGGGCTCTTCTCCTCGGGCGGTCCCCTCGTGGTCCTCTACGCCTCGGACGCCCTGCCCGACAAGGGCAAGTTCAGGGCGACCCTCTGCCTCCTCTGGGCTACCCTCAACACCATCATAATTACCTCGTATTTCGTTTCCGGGACCGTCACGGCCGAGGTGGCGGGGAAGACGGGCCTCATGCTGCCCTTCCTCGCCGCCGGCATCGTCGTGGGGGAATGGGCCCACAAGCGGGTGAAGCCCCAGGCCTTCCGGATCATCGTCTTCTCGATGCTCCTCGTCACGGGCATCATCATGCTGTTCTAGCCAGGAGCGCCACATGGGCATCGAAGCGATCAGGAAAGCCAATCCCGGCCTCGTAATCCACGAAGCGGGAGACAGGGCCATGACGGCCTATGGCCGGCTCCATTATCCCGCGCCCTTCGCCGGCTTCGTCGAGCGGGCCGACGACCTCACGGACGTCGACCCCGCGGGGAACCGCTACGTGGCTTCCATGCCCGAGCTCGAGGCCGACCCTGCCGTGGCCCTCTTGAGGCTGCCCTTCGGCTTCGCCGACATCCAGGTGGGCTACTGCAACGGTCCCAACTCGACGCTCAACGGCCTCGAGTGGCACAAGTCGGCAGAGATCGACATCGCGGTGACAGACCTCGTACTCCTCCTCGGCAAGCGCGAGGATGTAGGTTCCGATGGCCGCTACGACTCGGGCAAGGTCGAGTGCTTCTACCTGCCTCGCGGCACCGTCCTCGAGCTCCATCCCTCGACCCTGCATTTCGCTCCCTGCAAGGTAGTGCCGGCGGGCTTCAAGAGCATCATCGTCCTGCCCCGCGGCACGAATGCCGCCCTCTCCGACGCCGAGCTCGCGGCCGCGCGCAACGCGTCAGGCAGGGGGGACATCGAGTCGAGGCTCCTCTTCATGAAGAACAAGTGGCTCGTGGCCCATCCCGAGCGCAAGCCCCTTGTCGAGAAGGGCGCCTTCCCCGGCATCGTCGGCGAGAACGTGGAGATCAGGCTCGCGTAGCGAAGGAGGCAGGTACTCGATACCTGCCACATTCGCGTCCCGCGCCGAGGGGCGACAAGGCGCGCGGCGCGGGGTGGCCTCTGTCAGAGTGCTCGCGAGTAGACGATCTCGTCGCCGTCCATCTCCCCGTCCGTGGCGAAACCGTTCCTCTCGAAGGTCCTGCGCATGGCCGCGTTGTCTGGCTCCGTCGATGACCGTACGATGGAGTACCTCCCCGCCGCTTCGGCCAGCGCGAAGACGGCCTTGATCGCCTCGGAGGCGAGCCCCCTTCTGCGGAAGGGCGCGGCGATCATGAGCCTGTCGATGATGTACCAGTCCTCCTGGTCCTCGTCTCCGCCGTGGAGGACGTAGCCTACCATCCTGCCGCCTTCGTAGATCGCGCGTGAGACTGCCTTGGGATAGAACTGGGCCTCCGCGATGCTGTAGAGGTTGGGCGCGATGTAGCTGTCTTCCTTAGTCCAGAGTTTCGCGCATTCGAGCCAGTTGTCCTTGTCGAGCTCCCTGAATTCCATGTTCCCTCCTCCGTCGTCGCGCTGTCGCACCGTCGGCGCAGCTGTCGTCTCCGCGCCGCGGCCCGGCAGCGAGACCACGCGACGATGCCACAGGATCGCCCGTATGGCCATGAAGGTAAAGGGAAAGAACGGGTTTAGTGGAAAGAGGCGACCGACAGTGGCTGGCGTGGCCGGCAGGTCGGGGCTGGCAGGGCCCTTTGGAAGTTGTTCTCACACGGAGACGCAGAGGAAGAAGGAAAGACTAATTTGTTCCTGCATATTAATAATAGATATTAATACCATGGCGTCATCTTTCTCCGCTTCGGCTCTCTGGTCCTCTTCGCTTTATCTTTGTGCCTCTGTGTGCCTTTCTCTTGATCCCTCGCCAGGGGAGAAGACCTTCGCAGGCCGCCTCCCATGGCGCGCGATGCGCATGACCGTGCTTTCAGGCCTTGCCGGCCCCTTCGGCCGCCGCAACGGCATCCTTGAAGAGCGGCAGCCACTTCGAGTCGACGCGCGCGAAGGCAGGAGGCATGCCGGCGGGAGCGCCTATCTCGATTTCGCCGCCCTGGCCGGCAGTTGACACATGGTAGAGGGCTCCGCTCCAGAGATGGTACCAGGAACCGGCGGGAAGGCGGACCTTGCGCCTTGTCGCGCCCTGTTCGAGTACCGGTGCGCAGAGGAGGTCCTCGCCGAGGAGGTACTCGTCTTTGCAGGTCATGAGGGCCTCGTCGCCGTCGTAGTGGAGGAAGAGGGGCCGCATGGCGGGGAGGCCAGAGGTCGAGTTCTCCGCGATGACCGCCTCGAGGTAGGGCTTCAGGGCCGCGTGGAAGCGCGTCATGCGCGCGAGGTGGGCGAGGGTTTCGTCGTCCGAGTCGAACTGCCAGTTGTCCTTCGGCCTGTTGCCCTCGTGGCTGCGCATGAAGGGCGAGAGGGCCGAATGCTCCACCCATCGCAGGAGGAGCTCCTTCGTACGCTTCATGCCGTAGAGGGTCGTATAGCCGCCCATGTCGCTGTGGTTGAGGCCATGCCCCGACATGCCGAGCGAGAGGGCGGCGGTGATGACCGAGGGTAGGCCGTCGTCCTCGGACCAGTCGACGTTCTGGTCGCCCGCCCACATGAGGGGGCAGTGGACCTGGCTTCCTGCGCCGCCGGCCCGCATGAAGTAGACGATCTCGTTCGCGGGGACAAGACCCTCGCGGACCGCCTCGTCTACAGCCTCGCGGTTGCAGCGGGCCCAGAGGGCCGGCCATGCGTTGTGCGCCGTCTCGGCGCTCTCGCCCGAGAAGAGCACCGCGTCCGTGGGCAGGTACTCGCCGAAGTCGGCCATCCAGCCCGAGAGGCCGAAGCCGATGAGGTTCTTCTTGATGACGCCCTTGTACCATGCGAAGGCCGCGGGGTTCGTGAGGTCCACGATGCCCGCGTAGAACTCGCCGAACTCCACGAGGTAGTCGCCGCCATTCGAGTCCTTGGCAAGGTAGCCGCCCTTCGCGGCCTCGTTGAAAAGGCTCATGTTGGCGCCGACGTAGGGGTTGATGTAGCCGAGGAAGCGGACTCCGTCTGCCCTGAGGCGCGGGATGGCCTTGTCGAGGCCGGGGTAGCGCACCTCGTCCCAGACCCAGTTCCAGCGCAGGCGCTGCCCGAAGGAGGTCATGTTGATGCCCTCCCAGTCCTGGGCCCAGATGCCCGCCACCCTGACGCCGGCCTTGCGCGCGCGATCGAGCTTGTCGAGGCAGGCCTCCGTCCCGCCCTGGATACCGAGGACGGCGCCTTCGTGGCACCAGCCCGGCAGCGGGCCCTGCCTCCCGAAGTATGCAGACTGGTCGATGACGAGTTCACGCATCGTGGATGCCCGTGACGGGGCCGCGCCCGCGGCGGCGGCTCCGATGACGAGACGCCCGGGCAGGTCCCAGGCGTAGAGCTCGTGCCGGTCGGGAGAGCTGAAATCGAACTCGGACCAGGCCTCGGTCTCGAGCCTGTACCAGAGGCCCGCGCTCGAGACGAAGCTCGCCTGCGGGTAGAAGGTCCAGAAGTAGTCACCGCCAGCGCCGTCGTCGGCATCGGCGAGCCGCGTGGTCTCGGTGAGCTTGTTGCGCCCGACACCTTGCTCGCTCGTCCAGAGGGGGAATTTGCGGCCGCGGAGGTCGAGGTAGGAGAACTGCTCGCCGCAGCCGTAGACGTGATCGGCCGGCGAGGCCGGCAGGCTGAAGCGGAAGCGGTTCGGCGCGAGGGACGAAGCCGCCGCGCTCCCCGTGGCCGCCGCGCCATGCGCCATACCGGCCGCGGTAGCCGCCGCGCCCGCCGAGGCCGCGCGGTCCCCGCCTGGCAGCGAGAAGGCCGCGACGAGGCGCCCTTCCTCGAGACGGAAGTCCACCCTGAGGGCGTAGAGGCCCGACCTCGAAAGGATGACCGAGGCCGAGTCCGGTCCGGCTTCGAGCACCTGGGCGTCGCGCAGGGCCACGAGCTCGTCGAGGCGCTCGCTGATCTGGAAGTTGCCGCGGTGCATGCGGTAGTCTGCCTCGCCGCGGCCCGCCCGCGCGAAGGGCTCCGCGCGGGAATGTGCCACGGCGGGCCTGCCGCGGAGCCAGAGCTCGAAGCCGCCGTCGGTCCGCCTGAAGTCGAAATCGCCCATCACGCCGCTCCTAGCCCTTCACCGCGCCCGCAGTGAGGCCGGAGATGATCTTGTTGTGGAGAAAGACGTAGACGAGGACGCTCGGCACCATGGAGAGGACGATGGCCGCGAACATGCCGGTGTAGTCCGTGATGAACTGGCTCGTGAAGTAGCGGATGCCGAGCTGGATGGTGCGCGAGGACACGCTCGAGGTGAAGAGCATGGCCATGATGAACTCGTTCCAGGCGTAGATGAAGCAGAAGGTGCCGGCGGTCGCGAGGCCGGACCTCGCGAGGGGGAAGATCACCTTCGTGAAGCGCTGGTTGAAGTTGCACCCGTCGATGATGGCGGCCTCCTCGAGCTCCTTCGGTATGGCTTTCATGAAGGACGTGATGAGCGAAACCGAGACCGGCAGGTTGATGGCCGCGTAGACGAGGACGAGGGACAACAGCTTGTCGTAGAGTCCCGTCCGGGTGATGAGCATGAAGTAGGGGACCATGAAGGAGATGATGGGGATCAGGACGCCGGCCGTCACGACCGTGAGGATGACGTCTCGCCCCTTGAAGTCCTCGCGCGAGAGGGCGAAGCCCGCGAGCGAGGCCACGAGGAGGTTGAGGAGGACGGCTCCCGCCGCGACGATCACCGAGTTGAGGAAGAGCCTTGGGAGGTCCGCCGTGACGATGGCGTTGTGATAGTTCTCGACGACCAGCTTCGCAGGAAGGCCGAAGGGCGAGGTCTCGAGCTCGATGTTCGTCTTGAAGGAGGAGAGGATGAGCCATGCGAGGGGAAGGAGGGCTATGGCGAGGAAGACGATGAGGACCGTCCACCTCAGTATGTCGAGGGCAATGCCTGCCGCGCTCTTGTTCGTTTTCATGCTGCCTTTCCTTGTCACTGGGCCGCTTCGGTCATGGGGTCCTTCCGGCCGAAGAAGCGACGGAGGAGGACGATGACGACGGTGCCGAGGAGGATGAGGATGATGCCGGCCGCGCTCGCCTCGCCGTATCTCAGGGCGTCCATCTTGAGGTAGAGCGCGATGCCCATCGTGTTGGTGGAGTAGGCGGGACCGCCTCCGGTCATGAGCCAGGTGGTCTCGAAATGGCGCATGCCGTAGGCCATGGCCAGCGTCATGCAGGTGAGGATGGTGCCGCGCGTCATGGGGATCGTTATGCGGAACTCCTGCTGCACCTTGCTGGCGCCGTCGATCTCGGCGGCTTCGTAGAGCTCCTTGGGAATGTTCATCACCGACGCGAGGATGATGATCATGAAATAGCCGATGTAGATGACGGTCATCGCGATGATGGAGGGGAGGGCCGTCGAGGGATCGCCGAGCCAGTTGCGGGGCTCGCCGCCCGCGAGTTTCCAGATCGCGTTGATCGGGCCGTACTGCGGGTTGTACATCGCGACCCAGACCATGGCGATGGCGACCGTCGAGATGACGTTGGGGAGGAAGTAGATGGTCCGGAGGGCCTTCCAGCCGCGGGGTTCGCGGGCGAGGATGAGGGCCACGAGGGTGGCGAGGGGGATCTGGATGAGGCCCTGTGCGAGGGCCCAGATAACGTTGTTGCGGATGGCGAGGATGAAGCTGTCATCGCGCAGCAGCTTGAGGTAGTTGGCGAAGCCGTTGAAGGTCATGCCGCCCCCGCCCTTCCACTTCATGAAACTCGTGTAGAGGTTGAAGACGAGGGGAAAGAGGAAGAAGGCCACGAAGAGGATGGCAAGGGGGGCCAGATAGGCCAGTATCCAGATTCTATTGGGGTTCCTGCAGCGTTTCATCCTTCCTCCGTAGGGGTACAGGGCAAGTATAGTGGATTCAAGTCGTGCTGTTTGGTGATGGGGCCGGAAAGGGGCGGCGGACCTGAGGGTCCGCCGCCCGCATGCCGGAAAGGTCTAGCGGTCGATCTTCTTCTCGATGAGTGCGCAGAACTGCTCGGGCGTGATCTTGCCGAGGGCGAGGGCGCCGAGCTGCTGTCCGAACTCGAGGGTGGCCTCGGGGCCGAGGGCGGCTTCGAGGTCGTTCACCGCGACGTAGCCCTTGCGGCCGACGAGGGAGTAGAACTGCTTCTGGAAGGCGTCGGTCGGCTGGTAGCCGGGCAGGTAGGCGAGCATGGCGCCGGAAGTGTCCGCGAGCTTCTTCGCGTTGTCCGCGTTCGTGAGGTACTTGAGGAAGGCGATGATGGCGTCATGACGCGCCTTGTCCTTCGTCTCGGCCGCGGCGATGTTGGCCTGGAGGCGGCTGATGATGAAGTTCTTGTTCGGGCCGGCGGGCGGCATGGCCGCGACGGTGATCGTCGGGAAGAAGGGCGTGGCCCTGAGATCGGCGCGTCCCGCGTACCAGGGGCCGTTGGAGAAGATGGCGCTGCGTCCGGCGAGGAAGTGGCCGCCGGAGACGCCGGCGCTCGCGCCGATGGCGTCGGGCGTAGTGTAGTTGTCGAATATCTTCTTCATGAGCTTGGCGGCCTCGACGAAGGCCTTGTCGGTGAAGGGCTTGTCCCAGACGTTCGGTCCGCCGTAGGAGGCCGCGAACCAGGAGAACCAGATCATCGAGGTCTAGGCGTTGGTGTCGCCGGTCATCTGGCTCGTGGGATAGAAGCCCGCGGCCTTGACCTTGTCCATGGCGGCCCAGAGCTCGGTCATAGTGGACGGGACGGCGGTGACGCCGGCCTTCTTGAGCATGTCCATGTTGTACCAGAGGGGGAGGATGGCCGTCTCGAAGGGCAGGGTCTTGAGCTTGCCGTTGACGGTGGACTGGGCGATGGCGCCCGCGTCGAAGCTGGCCTTCCAGGCTCCCGTGAGGTCCTTGGAGAAGTCCATGAGGAGCTTGTTGGAGTAGTAATCCTTGGTGGTGGCGTTGAGCTTGATCGTGAAGATGTCCCCGGGGGCCACGCCGGCCATGAGGGAGGTCCTGACCTTCTGCTCATAGGCGTTGTAGTCCGGCTGGGGCTCGATCTCGACCCTGATCTTGCCGGCGTTGGCCTTGTTGAAGGAATCGACGATCTCGGCGATGGCAGGGGCCTTGGAGTCCTTGCCAACCCAGATGCAGGGCCACTTGAGGACGATCTCTCCCGACTGGGCGGGAGCGAAGAAAGGCAGGGCGAAGAGGGCAATCGCCATCGCGAAGCCTGCTCTCCTTATCCTCTGTGATTTCATGGAGCCTCCTTGAGGTAGATAATTACTTTCCAAAAGAAAGTAAAGCATGAGTCGCCGTACTTGTCAACAAAAACCGCCTCCAGATAGCGAATTCTAGCTGCCCTTGACCACCACGTCCAATACTCGAATTATCTCCATATGCTTACTGAAACCCGATCGACCCGCCTCGTCAAAGGCTCCGACCTCAATCACCACGGCACCCTTTTTGCCGGACGCATGGCCGAATGGTTCGTGGAAACCTGTTTCCTCGCAGGTGCCCGCCTCCTCGGAAATCCTGACGACCTCGTCTGCGTCAAGATCCACGGCCTCGCCTTCACCAAATCCGCCAACCCTGGAGATATCATCGAAATCGTCGCCTCGCCCGCCAAGACCGGCAGGACGAGCATCACCATCGGGGCCGAGGTCATCATCAACGGCGAGGCAGTACCGGCCGTCAGGGGCTTCACGACCTTCGTATGCGTCGACGGCAAGGGGAAACCGCGCGCACATGGTCTTTGCCTTCCCGAGGAATGGATCGCGAGCCACAAGGAGCTCTGCGAGGAAGCGGAAAAGCTGCCGCGCTAGGCGCTTTGTCGGTGCCGGGCTGCGTCCCGTAGGCGGAAATGTGTTCCGTGACGCAGCTGTCCATAGTAAAATGCCTCCGCATGGAGGCATCAACATGAATCTCAACCATCCCGAGCTCACCCAGCAGGCCCTCGGCATCCTGCGCAAGGGGAGCGTCTTCCAGTGGTACTTCATCCCCCTCTTCGCCTTTGTCGTCTACATCTACTTCTCCGAGATCGAGAAGCGGAACTGGAAGGCCGTGGCCTCGGGCCTGGCCCTCTACGCGACCCACTGGTTCTACGAAATCGGCAACGGCCTGATCCAGCACTTCTCGGGCCACGCCCTCTGGACCGTGCCCACCGGCACCTCCTTCCTCCTCCTCATCGGCGTGGGCTGGGAGCTCTCCATGATGTTCGCCGTGGCCGGTGTCATCTTCTCCAAGCTCCTCCCCGCGGACCCCAAGGCGAAGATCCTCGGCGTCAACAACCGCGTGGCAATCGCCGTCATCAACGCGGCCTTCTTCTCGATCGTCGAGATCTTCCTCGCCCAGACCCCGGCCTTCCACTGGGTCTATCCCTGGTGGGGCGCCTTCCCCGTCTTCATAACGGTCTACGTGCCTTTCTTCCTCATGGCCAACTTCGCCTACGATTGGAAGCCCAGGGTCCAGAAGATCGTCATCGGTTCCCTCGCCGCAGTCGACGTCGTAGCGATGGTAGTCTTCGCCGGCATCCTCAACTGGATCTAGGCCGCCTTCGGCCTGCCCCGTCCTCGGCTCCGCCCCTGTGAAAGTCCAGGTGTTGGTCCGGCCGGGCACTGAAAAGAAAGGCCCCGTCCTTGCGGGCGGGGCCTTGGGGCTTCTTGGGTCTCCGGAGGGGGAGCAATCCGTCAGGAGGATCCTTGCAGCCGGGCAGTGGTGAATTGGTGTATTGGTACACCAGCTCATTGATGCCCTTTATTATAAAAGGCCGGCGCAGCCCCGTGGTTACGGGATTGCATCGGCTTTTTTATTACCACCTTCCGCCCCTGCCAGGGCCCATCATGTCGCGGCCGTTGCCGCCCATACCGCCCATGTCGTTGTAGCCGCCCATCATGCCGCCCCTCATGCCGCCGCCCATGTGGCGACCATAGGCTGCAGTGAAGTCATAGGTCTTGCCGTTGATGACGGCCTTGGTGACGAGGAAGGTCGGTTTGTCCTGGCCAGGGACGGTAGGGAGCTCATAGCCATCGAGGTGGACCTGGTCGCCCGCCTTGATGCCGTCGGTGTAGGCGTAGTAGTAGAAGCGGGGCATCTGGATGAGGTAGGCCTTGTCCTTGGTCTGGAGGACGGGGTACTCGCCCGAGAAGGCCAGCTTGCCGTCAAGGCTCTTCGCGACCGGGGCGACGGGGGTCTGACCCTGGACGACCTGGCCGGGCTGGCTTCCCGGGGTCTGACCCTGGGCCGGAAGACCTTGGGCTGCGGAGAGGGTGACGATGGCTAGGGCGAGTATGAGGCCGATGGAGAATTTCTTCATGGATGTCTCCTTGCTTTCGATCGGGGCGCCAAGCGCCTCGGCCTCCCTTTGGAGGCATTTATCTCTAAGCAGGAAACATGCCATTCTTTCTAGTTTTGATGTAATAATTACTAACTTGTTTTGATACAAGCAATTAATGATTATTTATTTCAGCTCCGATGTCGTCAATCTTCTGTGTAGCTCTGTTTTGGCGCACGGCTACGGGAAAAAATAACCCGCGGGCATGCGCACTTTTCTCGCATTGCGGTCCTCATCGGGGGGATAAATCTATGTCGACAGCGGAGAAACGTTCGGGGGACGGTCTTCTGCCTTGCGCCGCGGTTCGCCCCCGAGAGGGTTCCCCTTGGGTCAGAGCGCGATGTAGATGCGATCCAGGCGCGGGCCCGAACGGAGGAGGAGGGATCGCGAAAGGTTCCTGCACATGCGCAGGCCTATGCCGCGCCACCTTCCGATGAGGGGATCGAAGAAGGGCGCCATCTCGTCCTCGGTGTCCGGGACGGTCCGGTCCTCGGTCCGCCCGCAGGAGGAGCAGGCTGCGAAGTCGGCGAAGACCGGCGACCTGAAGTAGAAGGCGAGGAGGGGCCTCGTCCCTGGCCGCTTCGAGCATCGCACGACGACGCTTCCTCCTTCGAGGGGGGGGGCGTGCCGGATGAGGTTGTCGAAGATCTCCCCGCCCGCGAGCTTGAGCCTGTTTCGCTCATCGCGCGACAGGAAGGCCACGGAGTCGACGAACTCCTCGAAGTCGAGGATGCCCGCCGCGCTCGCGACGAGGGCCTCGGTTGCCTCGGCCGAGCGCCGGCGCTCACCCTGGGCCGGAAGTCTCTCCTCGCCGCTGGCGGGCCGCCGGACGGCGGGCTCGGCGCCCCCAGGGGGGAGGACTTCGCAACCGGCCGGAAGGGTGGGCATCAGAGGGAGTGGAGGCTTTCGGCTACCGGAAAGCGCTCGGCGAATCCCGTCGACTCGAGGGCAAGCCGCGCGATCTCGGAGGGCTTGAGGAGGACGACCTTCTTGCCCTCGGCCTCGGCGTCGTCGAGGGCGGCCATGAGGACGCCGATGCCCGCAGAGGAGAGGTTGGTCACCTTCTCGAGGTCAACGACCACCGTGGAGGCGATGGCCATGGCCTTGGTCATCTTCTCCTGGAGGTCGGTGTAGGTGTAGCTGTTGACCGGTCCCGCGACCTGTAGGATGTAGCGGTCGCCGTCTTCCCGTTCGACGATGTCAAGCTGGGTCATGCATCCTGCTCCTTCACTTGATCTTCATGACAAGGAGGGTGATGTCGTCCTCCTGGTGCTTCCCGGTGAATTCCATGAGGTCCTCGATGGCGCCGTCCGCGATCTCGCGGGCGCTCGCATCGAGCCGCGTGCGCGCGGCCTTCCTGAGCCTGTCCTTGCCGAAGCGCTCACCCCTGATGTTCTCGCTGTCGAGGAGGCCGTCCGTGGAGAGCACGAGGGCGGTTCCCGGCGACAGGCTGAGTTTCCGGGGCTTGAGGTGCGGCTTCACGTCACGGACGAAACCGAGGACCTTGCCCTCGCCCTGGACCTCTATGAAGGCGTCGAAGGCCGGCGAGTAGAGGAGGATGGCCGGCACGCCGCAATTGATGAAGTAGAGGGTCCGCTTCTCGAAGTCGAAGTAGCCGAAGACGCCCGCGAAGAAGGAGCCCTTGGGCAGGTAGTCCTTGATGAAGGCGTTGACCCGCTGCACGAGGCCGGCGAAGTCGCGCTCGATCCTGAGGAAGGTGCGGATCATCGACTTGAGGATGAGCATGTTCATCGAGGCCGAGAGGCCCTTCCCCGAGACGTCGCCGAGGACGAAGAACCAGCGTTCCTTGCCGATGCGGATGAAGTCGACGAAGTCGCCGCCCAGGCTGCGCGTGGAGCGCATGGCCCAGGCCGCATCGGCGTGGGGGCTGTCGACCGGCGCGACGTGCTCGAGGGCGAAGCGGATGACCTGGTCGGAAAGGGCGAGCTCGCGGTCGACCGTGTAGACGATGGACTCCCTCGCGACGTTCTTGAGGTAGAAGGCGAAGACGAAGAGCTTGCCCGCCATGGCCTTGAAGGTGTCGTAGTCGTAGGCCGTGTACTCGCTGCCGTTCTTGCGCTGGCCGATGCCGAAGACGCCGATGATGCGCCGGCCCTCCCGGGCGATGATGAGGACCTCGGCCTTGAGCCCCGCGAAGAGCGCAAGGAGGCCTTCCTGGATGGCGGCGTACGAGGTATCCGCCTGGGCCTCCGAGAGCATGATGATGCTCGCGCCGGAGCGTTCGAGCTGCTCCCTGACCGGATCGTTGCGGTCGAGTATCGCATGGCCTCCCGAGGTGGCGTGCGCCGTGCGGAGCACGCCGCGGTCGTCCTCGATGAGGATCGTGATGTCCTGGCAGCCCAGGTTCTCGGTGAGGACCGAGTCGAGGTCGGTGAGCACCGCGTCGCGGCCCGCGGAGAGGTCGATGTGGGCCAGGGCCGATTCGAGCATCTCGCGGTATTCGTTGCGGCTGCCCACCCGCTCGAGGAAGCGGGTGGAGAAGTTCCGCGCCACCTGGAAGGCGACGAAGAAGGTAGCGGCCGCGCTCGCCAGGACGAGGGGCTGCGAAGGGGAACCGAGGAGGAGGAGGAGAAGGATGACGCCGCCCGTCGGGATGCCGATGACCACGGCGATGAGGATGTAGGAGGCGAGGGTCCTGAAGAACTCGCGCCAGTCGAAGAGGCGGGAGATGGACAGCGAATACGAGGTCGTCACTGCCATGCCGAGGGCAAGGATGGCGGGGAAGGAGAAGTAGAGGGGGTCCGTCCTCATGCCGGGCCTGTCGCCCATGAAGAGGAAGATCGAGACCGTGCCCACGAGTACGGCTGCGAGGACGAGGGCTGAACGCTGCCGGTTGATCGAATCGTCGGTCTGGACCATGCGGATCGCGTGGATGACGACGGCTCCCATCGCGAAGCCAAGGGCGGCCAGGCGGAGCAGGTTGAAGGCCGGGCCCGGAACGGGATAGAAGCGGCCGCCCTGGTTCGTGGCGCCGCCGATGCAGAGGCTCGTGCCGATCACGAGGTAGAGGCAGGCCGCCGCTGCCACGACGCTTGCCGCCGAGAGGATCCTGGACCAGCGTCCCAGCCTGCGGGGGAAGCACAGGGCGAAGTTGAGCATGAGGACTTCCGCCGTGAAGAGGAAGGCCATGATGAGGCGGAAGATCCGGACCGCCGAGTCCGCGTCGGCCTGGGCGCCCGGGAAGGAGGCGAGGCCTTCGACCACGGCGAAGGCCGCGAGGCAGAGGTCGATGGCTATCTCGAAACGGGAAGCGGCCGTGCGGCCCTTCATCGCCACGATGACCAGGGTGAGGAGTATGCCGGCTGCGGCTACGAATGCGAGTACGCTCAGTCCCATAGCCTGCCCACCTTGGCCGTGAGGATGGTGACGTCATCCTTGAGCGGCTGGTCGCCCACGAAGCCGTAGAGGAGGCCCGTGATGCTGCCGATGAAGTCCTCGGCGCCGAAGCGCGAGGCCTGGAGGATCGCCCGCTCGTATTCCTCCTCCTCGCCGAGGCGCCTGCCCGAGGCGTCGGCCACCTCGGTGACGCCGTCCGAGGCGAGGAGGAGGACCTCGTCGGTGCGGATGGGAATCTCCTCGATGGGCACCTCATCCTCGAGGGGCACGAGGCCGATGAGGCCCATGGTCGGGAGGAGCTTGCGGATCTTGGGCCCGAGGGCTGTCTGCGACACGATAAGTGGATCGGGCATGGCCGCGTTTACGTAGCGCAGGGACTTCTTTGCCGTGTCGATGAGACCCATGAAGAGGACCGTGTACTTGTCGTCGAAGCCCATCTCCCGGACCGCCTCGTCGACGCTCCGGACGACGGACGCTATATCGGACTTGTCGGGCGCGACGCGGATGGTGTTGACGATGATGCCCATGATCAGGCCTGCGGCGAGGCCCTTGCCGGAGACGTCGCCGAGGACCACGAGGGTCCTGTCCTCGTCCACGGCGATGACGTCGTAGTAGTCGCCCGAGACGTTGATGAGGGGCCGATAGGAGACCGCGAGGTCGAGTTTTTCGACCTTGGGCAGGGTCCTGGGGAGGAAGGAGCGCTGGGTCTGGGCCACGAGCTCCCACTCCTTGGAGAGGGAGGCGACCTCGAAGAGGTCGGATATCGTGATGGCGCGGTCGAAATAGATGCGGAGCTCGCCGTAGAGGGCCCGGTAGGCTTCGTCCTCGATGAGGGGGCAGAGGCGGGTGAGGATAAAGAGGAAGAAGCCCTTGGAGGAGACGAAGAAGCCGCGGGCGCCCTCGCTGCTCGAGGTGATGGCGTAGTCGTCCGTGATGAAGGAGAAGCCCTCGCCCCAGTCGCGGAAGTTCCTCTCGATGAGCTCGAGTACTTTCGGATCGGAGGCTGCCGTAGAGGGGCTCTGGTAGATTATCTCCCAGGTGTTCGACCTGATGAGGAGGGCGCTCATGTCCGCAGGGCCCTCGAGGGTCTCCTTGATGGCGTCCGCGAGGTCGGCGACCGTGAACGCTGCGCCGACCCTGGCTGCGAAGTCCAGGATGATCCTGTTTTCGGGTCTTTCCTCATGGCTCTTCCTGAGCCGGTTGTCTGCCTTGCCGACGAAGTAATTCCTTGCCAGGAATAGCAAAAGGAATATTGCGGCTATCGTGAGGAGCCGCGGCCACGTCGCGTAATTCCGCGGGATGATGATGGGCACGAAGATGAAGAGGAGGGAGGCCACGATGGTGGCTCCCCACTCGACGCCCTTCTTTGCCTGCTGGTAGGTCATTGCGCTGGACACTCCACGTCTGTATATCGTCATTCTTTGTAGACCGGTACAGCGTGTGCGTCAATGCGAATTCGGGGTCGATGCTATAAATAGAATCACGGAGTCTGATCCCAACGGGGGCCTGCGCCGTCGGCTTTGGGGTCAGACCCCAAAGCCGGTCCGGCCGGCGACGGGTCTAGTCCTCGGCCCGGATGATCGAGTTGATGAAGCTCACGAGGACGCCAAGGGCCATCTCGTTGTTGCCGCCTTCGGGGATGATGATGTTGGCGAACTGTTTCGTGGGCTCGATGAACTCGTAGTGCCCCGGTCGGACGACGGTCAGGTACTGCTCGATGACCGATTCCATCGTGCGGCCGCGTTCCTTGATGTCGCGTTCGAGGCGGCGGATGAAGCGGATGTCGTCCGGGGTATCGACGAAGATCTTGAGGTCGATGAGATCCCTCACGGCCTTGTTCGTATAGATCATGATGCCCTCGAAGAGGACGAGCTTCCGGGGCTCGACCTTGATTGTCTCATCTCGCCGACGGTGGTGGACGAAGTCGTAGGTGGGCATCTCGATGGGCTCCATCCGCTTCAGCTCCTTGAGCTGCTCGATGAGGAGGTCGTTGTCGAAGGCATCCGGGTGGTCGAAATTGAAGGCCGTGATGTTGCTGTTGTTCATGAATTCGGCGGACTTGTAGTAATTGTCCTGCGGGACGAAGACGAAGTCCGAGACGACCTCGGAGATCTTCCGTACTATCGTCGTCTTTCCCGAGCCCGAGCCGCCGCAAATCCCGATTATCCTTGCCGGAACCATCGCCCCTTGCTCTCCCTCGCCCGCCGACGCGGGCAATGCCCGCTGCCGCGGGACGGCGCATGATAGCACGCTCCGTCGCCGCATGGAAAGGCATGCGGCGCGCCGGGCAGGAGATGCATGTTGCGGGTTCGGTGCCGGATTCGTCAACAAAATGTCCGGATCGTGGCATTGCCGATTCCGGGAACCGGGCTGACCATGAAACCGCCATACATCCCATGCAGGAGGAATTACATGAAACGTCTGTTGACCGGCATGCTTGCAGTCATCCTCGTTTTCGGCGCCCTCGTCCCTGCCATCGCGCAGGCGAAGGCCATCCCCGAGCTCAAGGGAAAGAGCGTCGAGATCACCGTCTGGACCCATGAGGATCCGAACCGCAGCGCCATAGAAAAGCGCTACATCGCCGAATTCATGGCCGCCAACCCCACCGTCAAGGTGAATTACGTGACCTATCCCTCGGGCAAGATCCGCGAGATCGTCACGACCGCCTTCGCGGCCAACCAGGGCCCGGACATCTTCAACCTCGAGCTCTTCGACGAGTATCCCTTCCTCGCCAACGGCCGCGTCGCCCCCGTCGACCTCAAGATGGCCGGCTACAAGAGCGTCCGCGACCTCGAGGGCAAGTACCTGCCCGGCATGATGTCGCCCGTCATCGTCGACGGCAAGGCCTATGGCCTTCCCCTCGAGCTGACCAACTGGTGCCTCTACATCAACAAGAAGATCTTCCGCGACGCCGGTCTCGATCCCGAGAAGGACTACCCGCGGACCTGGGAGGATGTCCTTGCCCTCTCCGAGAAGCTCGCAAAGCATGACGGCCAGATCATCGTCCGCCGCGGCTTCGACTTCCGCTATCCCTACTATCTCACCTCCGTCGTGCCCATGGTCGAGCAGCTCGGCGGCGAGCTCATCTCCAAGGACGGGAAGCACGCGATCGTGGGCGATGCGGCCTGGCTCAAGGTCCTCACCTTCTTCCGCGATTTCGGACCCAACGGCAAGAACCTCGGCTCTCCGACCTACACCGATGCGCGCAAGCTCTTCGATCTCAACAAGAACGAGATCGCCATGTCCCTCTCCGGTCTCTACCAGGAGGCGAGGATGAAGGCGGCCAACGCGGACTTCTTCAATTCCTCCGACTGGATGATCGTGCCCTTCCCCCAGTGGAAGGACGCGAAGAAGACCGTGCCCTGCAACTTCTATGGCCACTACTACATGGTCAACGCCCAGTCCACCAAGCTCGAGCAGCAGGCTTCCTGGGCCCTCCTCTCCTACATGCTCTCCCATGGCGAGGAGTACCTCTCCAAGGTCGCGGTCGTCCAGCCCAGCAAGGCCCTCATGGATTCCGCAACCTTCAAGGGCATGCCCTATTCCGCCGTCTTCGCGAAGGACCTGGCCGCCGGCCACATGGTCTACTACGGAGCCGCGAGCTCCAAGATCGACGCCCTTCTCAAGGAGGCCTTCGAGTCCGTGATGCTCGCCGGCGTCGATCCGCAGAAGGCCCTCGAGAAGCTCCGCGCGGGCGTCGAGGCGGCCCTCGCCGAGGCCGACGAGTGATTCAAGGCGCCGTTCCGCACAACGCGGAACGGCGCCGATACAGGGAACGTCCAACAAGGAAACCACAGAGGCGCAGAGACACAGAGGGAAGACACAGAGGAAGAGGAATTCAAGGGAACGAAAAAGGACAAGAGCGAGCGAACGAATGCTAGTGTCGGTTGCCTGCCTTGTGCCGCCCTTCGTCCGTATTCTTCGGCGTCCTTCCGTGTTCTCGGCAGCTGGATTCCCTTGTCGGACAATCCCATCCCGGAGGATAATGTCTTGAAAGCCGGACGGAAACGCCCTTCGCTCGAGGCCGGGAGGAACCGCTGGGGATGGTTCTTCGTGGCGCCGGGCATCCTCTTCTTTTCGATCTTCTCTTTCTACCCCATCCTCAACGCCTTCTGGACGAGCTTCTTCAACAAGAAGCTCCTCTCGCTCAAGGCCCCGAAATTCATCGGCCTCCTCAACTACGAGAAGGTCCTGGGCTCCGCCGACTTCTGGAACTCCATCAGGGCTACCCTCGTCTTTGCGGTGGGCGCCTTCATACCCCTCTTCGTCCTGTCCTTCCTCTTTGCCGTCCTCATCGCGTCGCGGAAGCGCTTCCAGCGCAGTTTCCAGATGGCCCTCTACTCGCCGGCCGTCCTCTCCTCCGCGGTCGCGGCCCTCATCTGGCTCCTCATGTTCGATCCGAGGGGCCTCGCCAACCAGGCAGTCAACCTCATAGCGAACACGCCGGGCACGGACTACAAGTGGCTTGCCGACGCCACCATGGTCCAGGTCTCCACCATGATCGTCTATGTCTGGAAATACGTGGGCTACTTCACCATCCTCTTCGTGACGGGCATCGCCAAGATACCCCAGAGCGTCAACGAGGCCGCCCTCATCGACGGCGCCGGGCCGGTCCAAAGGCTGTTCCGCATAACGCTTCCGCTGCTGCGGCCCACGACCGTCCTCGTCTCGGTCATGATCCTCATCCAGTGCCTCAAGACCTTCAGCACCCAGTACCTCTTCACGCAGCGGGGTGCCCCCCTCGGGCCCATCAACGTGCTGACGCTCAATATCTACAACACGGCCCTGCGCGACGGGAACATGGGCAAGGCAAGCGTGATGAGCGTGCTCCTCTTCATCGCCATGCTCCTCCTCTCGTGGCTGCAGCTCCGCGTCTCGAGATCCGGGGAGGACGACCTATGAGCTCGATCGTGAACACCCAGGCCGCGGGCCGGCGCTTCGCCGTGGCGGAGACGCTCCGCTCCGCCCTCGCCATCCTCGTCCTCGTCGTCTTCTCCCTCATCGTCCTCGTGCCCCTCCTCTTCATGTTCGGCTCGTCGTTCATGCCCGCCTCGGAGGTCATGAACATGCCCTACCGCTGGATCCCCCAGCAATGGAAATGGCAGAACTACGTCCAGGCCCTCGCGGGCAACGACGGGAACTGGATCTACCTCAGGAACATCCTCAACTCCCTCGTCGTCTCGCTCACGATAGCCACGACGACCGTCCTCATCTCGGCGAGCGTGGGCTACGGCCTCGCGAAGTTCCGCTTCAAGGGCAGGAACGCCGTCTTCATGGCCATCATGGCCACGATGATGATCCCCTTCGAGACCGTCATGGTCCCCCTCTACCTCATCGTCGTGAAGCTCGGCATGCAGGATACCTACTGGGGCCTCATCATCCCCTTCCTGACCAACGCCTTCGGCGTCTTCCTCATGCGGCAGTACCTCATCACCTTCCCCTCGGAGATGCTCGACGCGGCGCGCATCGACGGCTGTTCCGAGGTGCGGATCTTCACCTCGATCGTCCTCAAGAATTCGGGCCCCGCGGCGGCGACCCTCGCCATCCTCTCCTTCAGGCAGCAGTGGGACAACCTCCTCTGGCCCCTCCTCGTGGCCCAGCGCGAGGAGATGAAGACGATACCCGCCTACATCGTGAAATTCGCCGCGGAGAAGAACGCGGACGAAGGCGCCATGATGGCCGTCGCGGCGATAGCCTCGATACCGGTTTTCGTACTATTCTTCACCCTGTCCAAGTACTTCCTGGGAGGTTCCGCGGTCTACTCGGCGGGCAAGGAATGATGGAACTCTACATCTTCGACATGGGCGGCGTCCTCTGCCGCGACTTCGACATCGGTCCCGAAGCGGCGCGCCGCCTCGGGATCGGCGTCGGCGCGTTCCGGGCCTGGATGGAGCCCGATGTCATGGCCTTCATGAGGGGCGAGTTCGAGGGCCCGGAATTCTGGCGCCGCTTCGGCGCGCGCGCGGGGCTCGATATCCATGAGAACTACTGGACCACCCTTTTCCGGCCCCGGCTGGACAAGCCTACCGTCGACCTCGTCCGCGAGCTCGCTGACGGCGCCTCGGCAGGCGGCTCCCGCGTGGTCTGCGGCACCAACACCATAGCCGAACACTATGCGATCCACAGGGAGAAGGGCCAGTACGATGGCTTCCACGCCGTCTATGCCTCGCACCTCATGGGCAGGGCCAAGCCCGAGCCGGAATTCTGGCTCGACATCCTCAAGGCCGAGGGCGTCGCGCCCGGGCGGGCCTTCTTCGTGGACGACTTCCCAGAGAACGTGGAGGCCGCGAGGGCCCTGGGGATCGAGTCCCGCCTCTACGTCTCTGCCGATGTCCTCAGGGCCGACCTCCTCGCGCTGGGCGCGCCCCTCGGTCCCGGCAGGCCCCGTGCCCAGGCGGCCGACCCGTCTCGCGGCGCGCCGCGCGCGGGGGAGCCCGCCCGGGTAGGCTGATGGCCAAGGCCGGCATCAGGCGGGGCATCGGCTCCGCCCCGGGCCTCCGCGGCGCCGCTCGCGGTCCCGGCAGGGCCGCCACGGCCGCCACGGGAAACCGGCCTGTCCCCTGCGCGTTGTGCGCCATCCTCGTCGCCTGCGCCATGATCTCGGCCGCCTGCGCGAAGGGCG